>Ga0207419_1000961_pt1 | contig 23581 bp, 25 predicted proteins | sample ElkSloMetagenome_4_FD_184723 | JGI IMG/M metagenome (GOLD analysis project Ga0207419, IMG submission 184723) | Hot spring microbial communities from Elkhorn Slough, Monterey Bay, USA - MD2A (version 2) | ecosystem: Environmental > Aquatic > Marine > Intertidal zone > Estuary: Microbial mat ... | reverse complement strand
TGGCCTGCTTAGCCGGTTTGTTGGTATGTTAACCGACTCCAGGAGTTTTCTCTCATACCCCCGGCATGATTATTTCAGAAGGATACTCTGTAACCTTATTGGTACTGATGTAGAAAACGGGGAAATCCCCCATGATCCTGAATTATTGGGATCCATGGTTGAGAATATTTGCTATAACAATGCAAAAAATTATTTAAACTTTTAATTTAAAAAAAGGCTGTCCGGAAAGACGGCCTCCTTTATTTAAAACTAAAATAATCTTAAAGGATAATTATTAATCTTCTTCCAGTCCATAATCTATAACCAAAGGGTTCTGTTTTAAAAATGCATAAAACTTCACCAGTTCAACAAAATCTTCCTCAGCTGCATATGCAGGGTTTGTGGGTTCCCATGCAGTATAAAAATCAAAATCAATGGGTTGATTATTTTCTAGTTCAAGCATACCATAGTATGTCTGGGTAATTCCTTCTCCTTCTTCCGGTGCCGTCTCATAGCCTGTATAATCAGCCTTGTTAAACATTAAGGCCATCCCTAAATGCTCACCATTATATGCTTGTGCATCATGGGTGGCAATGGCAATGGTTTGATCATTGATGTCAAGTACATAAAGGGAATCAGAGTCGATATTTACAATTCCTGCCACAAGGGTTTGCGGCTGTTGCAAGCCGTTTACCACTACTCGGCTATGATAGCCATCCTCTCCGGCAATTATTTGTATAACATGGATAACGTTTATCATATTTCCATCCACATCCCAATCAAAAAAATTAAGTGAAAAAATAGAACGTGCGGGGCCTTCAGTGATAAGTTCAAAGGTTCCGGTGGAATTTTCACCTATACGATGTAGTTCACCATCAACCTGTAAAGCTATTGCACCAGCACCTAAAGAATTTCCTACTTTGAGGATATCCATTCCCCAGTCCTGCATACTGTGGTAATCCTCACCCGTACCTACTTCATTTAATATCATATCCTTACTAAGCTTTCCAAATATATCTATGCCATTTCGTTCATCAAAATAATTTCGAAAGGCTACCACATCATTTTCCCAGGCCGGACCTTCCATTTGGAATTTTTTAGATGTTTCTTTTGTTTCTTTTCCCTTAATTCTAAAAGCTGTATCTTTTTCTACATAAACAGGCTCCATCTGCTGAACAGCCGCCATACGGACATTCGTTCTTTCCACAAAATGGTGTGGCTCATTGGTAAATGAAATCCGCAGATCCTTGGTTTCATTTTGTTGAAAAGTAGCAAGAATGAATAGTTCATCCCATTCACCGTCCTGATTAATATCATCTAATTGTGCCACTAAAGTATCATTGAACTGGTCTACCACAACAGGGTGTTCAAAATCCCCTATTTCCAGTCCGGTATTTACAAGATCATCTCTTTCCAGGACGAAAAAAGCATCCAGCCGTTCCATATTCAGAGGATTGGTAACGGAAACAACCGTTTGATCAATTTCATCACAGCTACTTATAAAGAATATTACAAGTACAAAAAGCGCAAATGTTTTAAGAATGTTTTTCATATAGTTGGTTTTAAAAAAAAAATACATATATTTGTGATGTTACCTTTTTAACATCGTTGATTTTAAATGATTTCAGAATTCACGCTACATTTGTTGCAATTTTTTAAATAAACTTGTTCTACTATTACACTACTACTTGAAGCTAACCGATCATTGCAAATGTAGTGTGAACTTCTGGATCATCGTTTTAAAATCTAAATCTCCACATCAATTATCGTAAGGCTTACCAATTGTAGCGAGAATACCTCCATCTACATAAATAATCTGTCCGTTTACAAAGTCAGAAGCTTTGGAAGCTAAAAATACTGCGGCTCCACCAAGATCATCAGGATCGCCCCATTTTCCAGCTGGTGTCCGATTGATGATAAACTCGTTCATTGGATGACCGTCCTTACGAATGGGTGCCGTTTGCTCAGTGGCAAAGTAACCCGGACCAATACCATTTGCCTGTATACCATACTTTGCCCATTCTGTGGCCATATTGCGGGTTAACATCTTTAAACCTCCTTTTGCTGCTGCATAGGCGGAAACGGTGTCGCGTCCAAGTTCACTCATCATTGAACACATGTTTATTACTTTTCCAGCCCGTTTCTGGTCAATCATTCTTTTCACCACATGCTTTGACATCAGGAAAGTGCCTGTTAAATTGGTAGTGATAACCTGATTCCAATCCGAAAGGTCCATATCCACCAGGTTAACCCGTTTGATGATGGCAGCGTTATTTACCAGAATATCAATATTTCCAATCTGGTTATCAATTTTTGAAAGAACGTCCTCTACTTGTTGTTCGTCATTAACATCAAGCATATAACCTGAACATATCAGCTTATCTGCTTTAAATGATTCAACAGCTGTATTTAATTTATGTTCAGAGCTATGGCTGGTTATAATCACATGCGCTCCGGCTTTTCCCAAAGCTTTACCAATAGCCATTCCTAATCCGTGCGTGCCCCCGGTAACGAGGGCAATATTGTCTTTTAAACTGAAAAGATCCATTGTAATGTATATTTTAAAATATTATTAATTACCGAAGTTCGTAGGGTTGTTTTTTGTCCATATCCCCGTAATCGAGGTTTTCACCGGCCATGCCCCATATAAAAATATAGTTTGAGGTACCGGCAGCAGAGTGGATGGACCATGAAGGCGAAAGCACAGCCTGTTCATTCTGCATCCATACATGCCGGGTTTCTTCCGGATCGCCCATAAAATGGCAAATGGCTTGATCTTCAGGAACCTGAAAATAAAAATAGGCTTCCATCCGGCGGGAATGGGTATGCGGTGGCATGGTATTCCATACAGACCCTGGTTTTAACTCTGTCATTCCCATTTGGAGTTGGCATGTCTCAACCACACTGTTTACAAGCAACTTGTTAATTCTTCTGGCATTTGATGATTCCAAAGCTCCTAAATCTACTACCTCAGCATCATTCAACGTAACTTTTTTACAGGGATAAGCTTTATGTGCAGGAGCCGAGTTGATATAAAAATGAGCAGGTTTGTTCTTATCCAAACTTTCATATTTAACATCTTTTGTCCCCTGACCCAGGTAAAGTGCTTCTTTAAAATCCAGTTCAAAGGTTTCATCTGCAGTCACTACTTTACCCTTGCCACCTACATTAATTATTCCCATTTCTCTTCGCTCAAGAAAATGAGAAGCCTTTAGTGGATCAATAGATTCAAGGGGAAGAGATTTATTTACGGGTACCGCACCCCCAACAATATAGCGGTCATATTGAGAATAAGTAAGGTTTATTTCGTCCTCCACCATTACTTTTTCCACTAAAAATTCGTCGCGTATGCGCTGTGTTCCATAAGATTTGAAATCTTCAGGGTGAACTGCAAAACGTTCACTGTAATTCATACTCATAATATAAGGTTTTGGTTTACAATTTACTATTATGTTTTTTTAAGGTTGAACCTCTTATGATAAGCCTTGGTTCAATTACTTTTTTTATTTGTTTCGTGTCATGTCCCTCTGTTTCATTAAAAAAAAGGTTTACAGCTGCTTTTCCAATGGCTTCACTGTTTTGATCTACAGATGTTAACCCTGGAGTAAGAAATTCTGCAAAGGGTTCATTTGCTACGCCAGCCACCATGGCACGGTCAGGAATACTTATGCCGTTCTCTCGAAAAAGCTGGTAAATTCCCAGCGCGGCAAAATCACTGACGCAAAAAACTGCATCGGGAATACAATTTTTCTCCATCAGCTTTAAACCGGCATTTCTACCTTCCTGGCGGGTAAGTGCATGTGTATTAAATAATACCTTTTCGTTTGCGATATTGTTTGAGTTTAAAGTATCAATAAATCCTTTCCAACGATTTTTGTATACATTTATATAATCAGGTCCTCCTAAAAATCCGAAACTTTTTGCTCCCATTTCCAGAAAATGGGCAGCAACCTCCTTTCCTACCCTGTAGTCATTTAATTCTACAGAAGAAGCATTCAAGGATTCACAAATCCTGTCAAAGAAAACCAACCGGGCTCTCCGTTTGGTAATTTGTTCCAGGTGCTCAAAATTTTTTGTTTCAGCAGAAAGGGATATCAGTATTCCGTCTACCCGGGCATTTAACATTGTAATAACACTTTCCACCTCGTTGATATATTTTTCATGTGTTTGGGCAATAATTACATTATATCCAAGAGTTCTGGCACTTTCTTCAATGGAACCTATAGCTGTGGAAAAAAAGCTCCGGTTAATTCTGGGTACAATTACACCTATGTTGTTGCCTTTGCCCTTTCTTAGGTTGGCGGCAGCAATGTTAGGCTGATAACCCATTTTTTCAGCCATTTCCTGTACCCGTTTTTTTGTGGCATCACTTATTCTTGGGTTATCATTCAGTGCCCGTGAAACTGTAGAAGCTGTAATATTTAAAGCAAGTGCAAGATCATGAATGGTAATATTTTTTTTTATGTTCATTTCCTGAAAAAGATTAACAGGCAAATATCCTGCTCACAAATTTTAAATAAATTAAAGAACGATATACCTTAAGGCTCCTTAAGATTAAAATGTAAAGGTACAAAAAATGGCACAGAAATGCAATCGATTGCTCAACAATGAAAAAGATTTTTAAAACTATAAAAATATTCGTTATAAAATTCTATCTTTGTTCCCCGTGTACGAACACGGTTTTTTTAAAAAGCTAACTTAATTATGGGTAAAATAATAACTTTTGGAGAAATAATGTTGCGTCTGGCCCCTCCCGGATACAGCCGTTTTTCCCAGGCCTCATCATTTGAAGCAACATTTGGAGGCGGAGAGGCAAATGTAGCTGTTTCCCTTGCAAATTATGGATTGGATGTAGATTTTGTAACCCGTTTGCCCGAGAATGATATTGCCGAAGGTGCAATAAAAGAATTACGGAAGTACAATGTAGGCGTTGACAAAATAATGCGGGGCGGCGAGCGGATAGGTATCTACTTTCTAGAAACAGGTGCTGTAAGCCGTGCCAGTAAAGTTGTTTATGACAGGGCACATTCTTCCATTGCCACCATTGAAAAGGGAATGATTGACTGGCAGAAAATTTTTGAGGGTGCCACTTGGTTTCACTGGACGGGCATAACCCCAGCCATTTCACAAGGTGCTGCTGATGTTTGCCTGGAGGCTTTAAAAGCTGCCAGCGAAATGAACATTACCATTTCCACTGATTTGAACTACAGGAAAAACCTGTGGAAATATGGAAAAACTGCCCGTGAGGTAATGCCTGAGCTGGTAAAATACTGTGATGTTATTCTGGGAAATGAGGAAGATGCTGAAAAAGTATTTGGCTATTCAGCGCCGGAATCAGACGTTACCGGAGGGAAAGTAGAAGCCGAAAAATACCAGTGGGTGTGTGAAAAATTAATGAAAGAATTTCCAAAAGCCAAAAAGGTAATCGTTACACTACGTGGCTCTTTGAGCGCCAGCCACAATACCTGGTCAGGCGTATTATATGATGGTAAAACGCTTTATCAGGCACCAGAATACCAAATTACACATATTGTGGATCGTGTTGGTGGCGGTGATTCATTTATGGGGGGATTAATTTACGGACTATTAAATATGAAAGATAACCAGCAGGCTTTGAATTTTGCTGTGGCCGCTTCCTGCCTCAAGCACACCATCCCAGGTGACTTTAATCAGGTTACCGTTGATGAAGTAAATAAACTTATGGGAGGTGATGCATCCGGAAGAGTATCCCGGTAAACCGGAAAAATAATTATTGTAAAAACAAAAAACTAAATTATATTTGACCAATGTCTGACTATAGCCGTATTGAAGTTGCCTTAAAAATGAAAGAAACCGGCATGATACCGGTTTTCTACAATGCTGATGCTGAAACTGCAAAACAGGTAGTTAAAGCCTGTTACGATGGTGGCGTTCGTGTGTTTGAATTTACAAACCGTGGAGATTTTGCGCATGAAGTATTTGTGGAAGTTAAAAAATACTGCCTTGAGAACCTTCCCGGAATGATGCTTGGTGTAGGATCAATTATAGATGCACCAACAGCTGCCTTATACATTCAATCCGGGGCTGATTTTATTGTCTGTCCTGCACTGGTTGAAGAAGTGGCATTTTTAGCCAACAAAAGAAAGATTTTATGGTCGCCGGGCTGCGGATCAGTTACTGAAATTACCCGTGCCCATGAGCTGGGTGCTGAAATTGTGAAGATTTTTCCAGGGAAACAAGTCGGAGGACCTGATTTTGTGAAAGCGGTAAGAGGTCCGCTGCCCTATGCCAGTATTATGCCCACCGGCGGGGTCTCGCCTACAGAAGAAAATCTGAAAGAATGGTTCACAGCAGGCGTATATTGTGTAGGGATGGGATCTAAGCTGATTGAAAAAGGATTACTTCAAAACAAAGATTTTGCCACCCTTACAAAGAATGTAAAGCAGGCTCTCGATATCATTAAAAAATACAAATTGTAAAATACGTATATGGCTAAAAATAAGAAAAGTACATTGATTTTAATTCTTACTCTTTTCATTTTGGCAGCAGGATGCCAAAGTACTGAAGAAAAAAAAGTGCTTAAACTCGCACATGGTCTTGATACCTCTCATCCGGTACACAAAGCCATGGTTTATATGGCAGATGCCTTAAAAGAGAAATCAGGTGGAAAGCTCACCATTCAAATATATCCCAGTGGCCAGTTAGGTGGCGAGCGCGAGAATGTTGAACTTTTACAAATTGGCAGCCTTGCCATGACAAAAGTTTCCGCTGCTGTAATGGAGGGGTTTGCTCCTAAATTTAAAGTCATAGGCCTCCCATATATTTTTAAGAGTAAAGTGCACAGCTACAAAGTATTTGATGGTGAAATCGGAGATGATCTGCTAAAATCTGCTGAAGAATTCTGGTTACGTGGATTAACCTTTTATGATGCCGGCAGCCGTAGCTTTTACACCAAGGAAAATCCTATTCGTCATCCGAATGATCTGCAAGGGCTGAAAATACGGGTAATGAAAAGCAATACTGCCGTAAATATGGTAAAAGCCTTTGGAGGATCTCCTACCCCTATTACATTTGGTGAGCTTTATACAGCGCTGCAAGGGGGGGTGGTTGATGGTGCCGAAAATAATCCTCCCAGTTTTTACCTTTCACACCACTATGAAGTATGTAAATACTACTCACTAAATGAACATTCAACCATTCCTGATATTCTGCTTATCAGCACCCATATCTGGAATTCCTTGTCTGAGCAGGAACAACAGTGGCTGCAGGAAGCCGCAGATGAATCTGCACAGGTGCAAAGAAAGCTATGGATAGAATCAGAAGAGGCTTCGCTTGATGCTGTTAGGGAAGCCGGTGTAGAAGTTATTTACCCTGATAAAGAGCCATTTGCAAAAATGGTAGAACCCTTGTATGAAGAGTATAAAAGCGAAGAGGATATTTATAACCTGATAAAGCGAATACAGGCTGCAGAGGAACTGGTTAAGACAGATACAGTAACACCTTCGCTCTGAAAATGATCATAATAAAACAGTAATTAAATACTGCAAGACTATGAAAATAAGAAAAATTGTTGATAAAGGACTTGAAACTTTTTTGGTGTTTATTATGGCCATTCTTGTTTTGGATGTATTATGGCAGGTAGCCTCCCGCTACCTAATGAAAGAGCCAAGCGCTTTTACCGACGAACTTGCTGGCTTCCTCCTGATATGGGTTGGGCTTTTTGGTGCAGCCTATGCCACAGGTAAAAAAGCGCATCTGGCCATAGAACTGCTGCCACAAAAGATAAACCCTGATAAACGCAAATACCTGGATGCGTTGATAAACCTGCTGATTGCAGCATTTGCTGTGATTGTACTCATTATCGGAGGCGTCCGGCTTGTATATATTACCCTAAAACTAAACCAGCTTTCATCAGCATTGCAGGTGCCACTTGGGTATATATATCTGGTGGTTCCTGTAAGCGGATTGCTGATATTCTTTTATGCCCTTTCAGATATCGTTTACTGGGACAAATTATACAAAGAGAAAAAACAAGTAGAACAATAAAACATATCAAATATTATGGAGTTTTTGGGTATTCTTATTCTGGTGGTTAGTTTTATCATTCTGTTAGCACTTGGTGTACCTATTGCCTACAGCATAGGTATCTCAGCCACACTTACAATGCTGGTAAGTATCATGCCTCTACCGGCATTCACCACCCTTTCGCAGCGTATTGCCACGGGTTTGGACAGCTTTGCATTACTTGCCATTCCTTTCTTTATTCTTGCCGGCCAATTGATGAATTCAGGGGGGATAGCCCACAGGCTGATTGAGTTTGCCAAAGTAATTGTAGGGCGCTTACCTGGTGGACTGGCTTTTGTAAATATTATGGCCAACATGCTTTTTGGTGCAATTTCCGGATCTGCCGCTGCCTCTGCCTCTGCCATTGGTTCCATTATGACCCCAAAAATGAAAGAAGAAGGTTATGACAAAAGCTATAGCGCAGCTGTAAATATAACATCAGCCACTACAGGTCTCACCATCCCACCCAGTAATATCCTGATTGTATATTCTCTCGCTTCTGGTGGGGTTTCAATTGCTGCACTTTTTCTTGCCGGTTATGTGCCTGGAATTCTTACGGGGCTTGTTCTTATGGGGGTGGCAGGAGCCATGGCATACAGAAGAAATTATCCCATTGGGGAAAAAGTAACCTTCCGATACAGCATGCTTAAACTACTTGATGCATTACCCAGCCTGTTGTTACTTGTAATTGTAATTGGAGGTATTATTGCTGGTGTTTTTACCGCAACAGAAGCCTCGGCCGTGGCAGTTTTATATACGCTGGTGCTTGCAATGATATACAGAGAGGTGAAAGTAAAGGATATTCCGGGAATATTGCTGAAGACTGTTGTTACCACCGCTATTGTATTGCTGTTGGTGGGCACTTCCATGGGTTTATCCTGGGTAATGTCTTATGAAAACATTCCCCAGGAAGTAAGTTCGGGATTGTTAAGCCTCAGTGAGAACAAGTTTGCTATTTTGATAATGATAAACCTGATATTACTATTTGTAGGTGTGTTTATGGATATGACACCTGCTGTATTAATTTTCACTCCCATATTCCTGCCCATAGTTGTTGATTTGGGTATTGATCCGATACACTTTGGTATAATAATGGTACTAAATTTAAGTGTAGGATTATGTACCCCTCCTGTAGGTTCGGTGTTGTTTATAGGCTGCAGTGTTGCCGGCTTACCAATTGACAAAGTAATTAAGCCCCTAATGCCTCTGTTTGTGGCTATGATTATTGTTTTGCTGATGGTAACATATATTCCGGGACTTAGTTTATGGGTACCAAATATTTTTGGTTTTTAAATAAACTTTTTATTTTTAAAATCGTATTAGATGGTGTGTAACATTAAGAATTTATTATTAAGCCAAACTAAAACTTAAGTTTTTGCTACTAATACTTAAACACCATTTTCTTTTTAAAACAGCTTTCTTTTTGCCGATTCTCTCTTCTGCTCCAAGATATATGATTAGAGGGAAAGAAGGTTTTCACACTTTAAATATTCTACTTTTACCCTACCACTATTTTATTTTTGGGTTTATTGTGGCAGTGATTCCTGCGCTATACTTTTATTATAAATGGAAAAAGATAAAGAACCAATCACTAGCCATAAAAGCATTTGAAGAAGATAAAGAAAAGAGCTATCTTCAAAACATTATTGATACTGTTGCTGATTTCATATACATTAAAGATATTAATAGCCGTTTTATACAGGCGAATAAGTCAGTAGCTAATAATATGGGGACTACCCCCGATGAGCTCATTGGAAAAACTGATTTTGATTTTTATCCTAAAAAACTGGCGCAAAAATTCTTTGAGGATGAACAAAAAGTCATTAAATCAGGTCAAAGTGTTCGCAATGAAGTAGAGCCCAGCATTGATCAAGAAGGCAATAAACTTATCATATCTACTACCAAAGCCCCCCTAAAAAATGCAAGTGGGAAAATTATCGGCAGCATTGGAATTGGCAGAAATATCACTGCAGAAAAGCAGGCAGAGGAGGAAGTAAAAAAAGCAAATGAAGAGATTCGTCTTGAAAGAAATCAATTGCGTACCCTAATTGATAATATTCCAGATTACATCTATATAAAAGATACTGAATGCCGTTTTGCAGTAGCAAATAAAACCCTTGCCCGCACGGTTCGTGTCGATTCTCCTGATGACCTTATTGGAAAAACAGATTTTGATTTTTATCCTGAAGAACTGGCCAGAAAGTTCTACAAGGATGAATTAAATGTTATGAAAACAAGGCAACCATTGATAAATCATGAAGAACCTGGTATCGACGAACATGGGAAAAAGCTTTTTATTTCCTCGACAAAAGTACCTCTTATTGCCAATAAAGGTGAAATAAAAGGAATTATCGGCATCGGAAGAGATATTACAGCATTATATCAAACACGAGTTAAGCTTCAAAGAAAGTCAGAAGATTTACACGAGGTAAATGTGTTGCTGGAGGAAAGACAGGAAGAAGTGCAACAGCAGGCAGAAGAGCTAAAAGCCCAGGCAGATAGTTTGCAACAAATAAATTCCGAACTTGAAAAGCTAAATGCAACCAAGGATAAATTCTTTTCCCTGATAGCCCATGATTTAAAAAATCCATTTGTAGCCATCACCAGCCTCTCCGACCTATTGGTGAAAGATCATCAAAAACTTACAGAGGTAGAAAAAACAGAATTGGTGAAACTAATAAAGGTTTCGAGTGAGAATGCCTATAGCTTGCTCGAAAATTTATTACACTGGGCACGCACGCAAACCGACCGGATAAAATATAACCCAAAAACTTTTGACCTCCACACTGCTATTGAGGAGAATATAAAGTTTCATCGTATATCCAGTGAAAGGAAGCACATTAAATTACATTCCTCAGTGCCAAAAAATATAATGGTATATGCTGATCTTAACATGATTAATCTAGTAATACGGAACCTGCTAAGCAATGCCATCAAATTCACTGATATGTTTGGCAAAATTATGATTTACCATAAGGAGGAAAATGAAGAAATAGAACTTTTTATTGAAGATAATGGCGTGGGCATTGATCCTGCGCATGTTGATAAGCTTTTCAACATAGGAGACAACTATACAAATGCAGGTACATCAGGTGAAACCGGCACTGGACTAGGCCTTGTAATATGCAAGGAGTTTGTAGTTAAAAATGGTGGAAATATAAAAGTTTCCAGCCTGCAGGGAAAAGGCAGTACGTTCAGTTTTACGGTTCCGATAGCTCCTGGGCAGTAGTTTTATCAGTTAAACCTGCTCAGGCAGCAGGATTTGAATTTTTTACCACTACCGCACGGGCAAGGGTCATTTCTACCCACAACAGATTGTGGATTTGGATTTATTCCCGCTTTCTTCTGATCAAGTTTTCGTGCCCACTGCATTACATTGGCGGGTGGTCGCTTTTTTGCAAGCTCGTCACCCATATATTGCATATAAGGATGTACATGTGCAAAGAACATTTTAAAAGCCTTACAAAGGTAATTCAACCCCGACTCACCGGTGGGTGTTTTTAAAATACGGTTTTTAGGGCATTCCCCATGGCAGGCAAATCGATATTCACAATCCATGCAATATTGTGGCAACGTATCGCGCTTGTCCATGCCAAACGTTACCTGCTCCGGTGAAGTAATCATATCTTTAATGCTGCGCTCTTTAATATTCCCAAGGTAATAATCGGTGTATACAAAATGATCGCACGAATACAAGTCGCCATTATGCTCCATTGCTGTGGCCTGGCCGCAGGTTTCTCCAAATACACAAAGACCGGGATTCTCCCCCACCCAATTGGCAAGGGTAACATCAAACATTTGAACAAATATACGGCCCACATCATTTCGTACCCATTCATCGAAAATTTCAATCAGGAATTTACCATATTGTTCCGGCTCTACGCTCCATTCAGTTACTGTGGCATCTTCGCCGTAAGAGGGAGTTACCAGGTTTTGTCCTAGCGGATCGGGGTTATTGGCCATACGCTCCACAATGGGAATAAACTGCAGAAAACCACTCCCGATTTTTTTCAGAAACCGGTAGATTTCAAGGGCATGATAGCTGTTGTGACGGTTTACCACTGTAAGGGTATTAAATTCTACTTTGTGCTTTTTAAGCAGCTTAATACCCTCCATTACTTTATGCCAGGTAGGCTCTTCTCCCCTGGTTTTCCGGTAATAATCATGCAGTTGTTCAGGTCCGTCAATGGAAACCCCTATTAAAAACTCATGCTTATGAAAAAATTCACACCATTCATCATCCAGCAATGTGGCATTTGTTTGCAGCACATTTTCTATGCGCTTACCATTAGCATGCTTTTTTTGTAATTCAAGTGCTTTTCTGTAATAATCAATTCCTAGAAGTGTAGGTTCACCTCCCTGCCAAACAAAACTAATGGCTGGTACATTTTGCCCCTCTATATGTTGTTTAATGAAAAGCTCAAGCGTTTCCTCACTCATCGTAAAATTCTTCTGATGACGGTAGAGGTTTTTCTTTTCCAGATAATAACAGTAAGTACAATTCAGGTTGCAAACAGGCCCTATGGGTTTTACCATGACCTGGAAAGCTGTGGGTTTAGCCGGTACGTAATGATCCATATGTGTTTTTTTACATGGGTAAAAGTAATAAATTGAACTTAAATACCCCGGCCAATATTGTGTTTCATTTCTATTAGATGATTATTTATAAAGAATTTAAGACTCGATTAAAAATATTCAGAAACACTATTCTTAAACATATTATACAAGGCTCTTTAAACAGTAAACAGAGAGTTGAAATAATTACATTTGCGGCAAATAAAGAAATAACTTCATTATGGCTTTTATACGTACAGAAAAACCATTCAGCGCCCGGTGGTTTAAAAATTATAGCCTTATAGTATTGGGCTCACTGATACTGGCGTCTTCTTTTGTGTTCTTTATAACCCCTTACAGGATAGTTCCGGGAGGTGTTTACGGTATTGGTATTGTTGTTCATTACCTTACAAAAGGCGTTTTTAGCTTTGCCCCGGAAGGGTTTCCCATAGGTCTTATGGGATTGATACTGAATATTCCGCTAACCATTATTGGCATAAAAATATTAGGACCTAAATTCGGGGTTAAAACAATTATTGGGTTTATTCTGAGTTCCGTATTTATTGATTTGATGACTATTATCTGGGGAACAGAACCGCTTGTTCATGATGACGCACTGCTTTCTTCAATTTTTGGGGGCGTTTTACTCGGGCTGGGCCTGGGCCTTATTTTTATGTCGCAGGCTACTTCAGGTGGCTCAGATATCGTGGCCATGATATTGGCAAACGCATCGCGCATGCCGCTGGGACAAGCGCTTATTATTGTCGATTCAGTAATTGTTCTCTTTGGTCTAATTGCCTTCCAGGACTGGAAAATACCGCTGTATAGCTGGATAGTGATATTTATTACCGGCAGAGTTATTGATGGGGTGTTGAATGGTTTGAGTTATCAAAAGTCCGTGTTTATCATCTCTTCTAAAACAGAGGAAATCAGGGATAAAATTCTCATCGATCTTGACAGGGGTGGTACGTATATCAATGCCGAAGGTATGTTTAGCGGAGAGAAGAAAAAAATGATTTTTACCAATATTAGCCGTCGTGAGTTTATAATTTTGCATGCGTATATTAAGGAGATTGATCCGGATGCTTTTGTTACCGTTATCAATGCCGATCAGGTGCTTGGCGAGGGCTTTAAATCACTGGCAGAAAGTAACAGCGCTTAAAGCCAAATCCTTTTATGCATCCCTCACCCCTGAAGATGGATGATAACGAACCAGTACTTTATAAAGCTGTACCGGGTTAAAGGGTTTTGAAAAAGCCTGTGAAATTGTTATTCTTAAAAACAGCTGCTTTTTATAGTTGCGGTATTCTCAGATAAAGCAATAAAAAATTGTATTTTTACTCAAATTGAAGTAGCATAGGTACAATAGTTGCTGCTGGGTTTAGTTGATAATTTGGTTTACGGGTAAAAAGTTTTGAATAACATGGACGATACTAATATAAAAGTTTTTTTTCTGCTACTTTTGCTGTCGGTTGTTTGCAGCATCTCCTACGGACAAAAAGGAAGTACAGCCATAGATACCAGCTATTTCATTATCGGGGAGGATGATTATAACCTGCTATACGCCTCAGAGCGCGGGGATACTACAGCGATGAAAATCCTTCTTGCAAGAGGTGCAGACCCGGAAGTAAAAACCTGGGAAGGCGTTACCCCGCTAATGTATGCCACGGAATCGGGAAATTTAGGTGCCGTTAAGATTCTTATTGCACGTGGCGTAGATCTCGATGCCGCTCCTATTGATGAAACTACTGCCCTTATTGCCAGCGCAAAAGCAGGATATCTGGAAATAGCAGAATTGCTTATCAGAAATGATGCTGCCATAGATACGGCAGACCGCTTTGGCGCTTCCCCGCTGCACTATGCCGTTTATTACAACGACTATTTATTGACTGACATGCTTCTGTATTACAATGCTGATGTAGGTATTAAAGACAAACAAGGCACTACGCCCTTAATGGTGGCAACCTTAAATTCCAACACAGAAATAGCCGATCTTTTGCTACTGAATATTGCGAATATCAATGAAACTGATCAGTACGGTTTTACTCCTCTGATGTTGGCTGCTGAACAAGATGATACCCTGATGGGAAACTATTTAGTGGCAAATGGTGCTGAAATAAATTTACAAAATAAAAAGGAACAAACAGCGTTAACCATAGCCATCTTAAATAACAGTGCAGCCATGACAGCCCTGTTGCTCGAAAATGGTGCCGATGCCGATGCAACCATTAATTTTTCTGACACTCCATACTCCCTGGCCCAGTTCAGCACAAACGACACCATTAAGCAGCTCTTAAAAGATTACGGTGGAAAGAAAAATTACATTCCGCGTTTTGAATATCTTACAGTTGGGTTTGATTATGAAGTGAACAATGATAAGTTCATCAGCATGCGCACAGGTTTTAGAGATACCAAACTAAATTCAGCGCTTGAAATAGAATTCGGACTTCGGCCGGGGACTGAAAAAATATTAGTAAACCCCAAATCAGACCTGGTATATCAATACCTTGAAAGACGGTATCTTATTTCCCTTAACCTTACCAAATTTTTTATACTTAAAAAATATAGCCAGAGCAACAGAATAGAAGCCTTTGTAAATGCCGACGGAATATTTACTTATGGCTCTTACAGGGGCTCCACCAGGAGTGCCAAAAGTCTTTACCTCTTTTCTCCCGGCGCAGGGCTAAATTACCATATCGGGTTTCTGGATTTACGTGCCGGTTATAAATATCAGGAATTTAACGTGCATGATATTTCCCCTCATTGGCTAACCCTGGGAATGACGTTTAATTTTGGATTGAGAAAAAAAGGGTTCCGCAAACCTGAACCCTACTGGTTCGATTAGTGAAAAACAATTAAAAGATAATAAAAATGCAAAACATCAGAAACTTTGGTTTCATTTTCATGCTCGTGGTAATATTTACCTTACCGGGATGCGGGGAAGATCCGCTGAACTTAATTGTTGACTGCAGCGAATGTTACCAGGAAGAACCAGATAGTGCCGACCTGATCATTGACTTTACCATTAATGAGGTATATGACAGTGTGCCATTCACGGTTTACCGCGGTAAAGTGGAAGAGGGAAACATTGAATTTGCAGATACAGCCACGGAAGGCACCTGGTATGTTTATGTCCCTGTGAATGAATTTTATTCCGTAGAAGCAAAATATAAATCAGGCAATAAAACAATATTTGCCATTGACGGCGAAAAACTTCGTACCCGCCTTGTTGTAGATGAATGCGACCGGGAGTGCTATGTAATTAGAGATGGTAAATATGATTTAAAATTGAAGGAGTGAGTGATATGTAGCCATATTCTTCTGCTTCTTAATAATGTTAACAATTCTTTTTCTAATTTTTTCTTGGCAAATTCACCTTGCATCCTCAGTTTCAGGTATGCCATTCCATCCATCTTTAAAAGATTGGGTTGTACCCTCCCAATCAATAATGATTTCTATCAAAAATAATGTTAATAAACCCAGCATAAAAAAAGCTACATCTCTTTTGGTAATTTTCATAATTCGTGATTTATTTTATGTAAGAAGAATTCATATTAAATTTCCTTTTATAAAAATGATGGTGGGGTTGGTTCTATCAAAATTTAGCCATTAAACTATTATCATAATATTCCCTTTCATTTCAATGGCCATAAATATGATTTGAAATTGGAGGAGCGAGAATAGTATTGCAATCTACGCCTGCGGGACAATAACATCTTTCAAATAAATGCTAAATATTTTTACTTTTCCAGCATTTCACCAACCTCCATTAAAATATCGATGGAGGCCTGGGGGATATTTCCATTTCCATCAGGTCCTACATTCAATAAGAGATTACCTCCCTTCTCATTAATATCAACAAGCTTATTATAAACTGTTTGTGCATCCTTCCAGTCCTTATCGCTCTCTTTAAAGCCCCATGAATTATTCATCGTATAACAAGCCTCCCATTCATAATCTACCATATTTTCAAGGTGAAATTGTTCGGGAGTTCCAAAATCTTTTTTAAAAACCTCTCTCTTTGCTACCCGGTTATTTATAATTATTTCCGGTTTTAATTCTCTGATACACTTGTATAGCTCAATGCCTGAAGCCATGTCCCACCAATATACCCAATCGCCATCAAACCATATTATTTCCGGATCGTAATTTTCTATGAGTTCTTTTACCTGGTTTTTCATATAGGTAATATACTGCTGTTTCTCACCACTTTTCATTCGAACATTAGACCAGCGTTGTGATCCTGAATAATCAATATTTCTTTCCTGAGAAGGATGATGCCAATCGATAATGCTGTAATATATGCCAAAGTGTATATCGTATTTGCGACAGGCATCTGCCAGTTCTTTTATAATATCGCGTTTAAAAGGTGTGTTTGCAATGTCAAAATTGGTGTATTTACTATCCCATAAACAAAATCCTTCATGATGTTTGGATGTAACAACAAGATATTTCATCCCCGCCTTTTTTGCCGTAGAAACAATAAAATCAGCATCAAATTCCGTAGGGTTAAATGTATGCGTTAACATGGCATATTCTTGTGGAGCAATATCAGCATGGGCCTGTATCCATTCGGCATATCTTTCAATGGTATCCCCCTTCCAGAGACCTCCAAGCTGGCTATATAAACCAAAATGTATGAACATCCCATATTCAGCATCTGTAAACCACTCCATACGCTGGTCAAACTCTTCCTTTGATTCTTCAACATAATTTTTTTGACAATTTGCTATGGTTGTGCTAAGTGAAAAGAAAAAAAGCAGTATTAGATATTTCATTTAAAGCGTTTTATTTAAATATTTCTAAGTTATTAATGGTACTAAATTAATCAATTAATACTACATACTAGCCCGGTTAATTTCTTTATAATATTCCCTTTCAATTGATCAAACCATCCCACGCTTACAGTAATGGCCATAATTCCGGGTATTTGTTAAATCTTTCTACATAACCATGCAGGGTTTTTACAAAAGCCTCAGCTGCCTGATAAGGATCACCAATCTTACTGCCATAAGAAGCAATCGGGCCGGCATACTGCCGGTCTAAAAGCACGGCTAGAATATATGCCATTTCAATCTCACCCAGATCAAACCTGGCTCCTCTTGATGAGCTGTCATTTAATGTAATCAGATTGCTCATGAGTACATACTGCAGGTTTTGGTATTCAGGAATAGAGAAAAGTTCAGGGATGGTTCCTGCATTTGAATTTAAGTACCAGTGATGGATAGCCCAGGCCGGGGATACATACGATGCGTTTGCCCACCGCAATAGCTTCACTGCCGCCTCAGGGGTATCAGCCACATAATATGAGTGTGGGTATAAGTGCCCATTGATGCCATGCCCAGAACAGGCCTGTTCAAAGTGGGTGACCATTTTAATCGCTCTTTCCCAATGCCGGTCTTCGGCAAGTGAAGAACCACTTTTATTTACATTTTCTCCTTTTAATTCCCCATGTCCCTGTAAGGCAAGGTTAATATATGAGAAGCCGGCTTCATTTGCGGTTCTGGCCAGGAGATATATGTTTTTGATGGTTTGCTCTAATTTTTCAGTATCATAATCAACCACCCCAAAAGCTAGAAAATAAACCCCATTATACTGTAAACCGGAGGCTACCACAGCATCAATGTCTTCTTGAAAATTTTGGGAGGCAGGGTCCAGTGTAACAAGTTCTATCCCCTGATATCCTGCTAATCTGGCTGCATTTATTCTGGCTTTTATGGAATAATTTGTACGCTTTGCATTATGAAAACCATCGAGCATGATTAATGGGTTATCCAGTCTGTATTGTCCCTGACCGGGCCGGGTTTGATTATCTTCTTCCTGTGCAATGAGACTGATTCCGGGAAGTATCCCCAACGAAGCAGATATACCCAGAGAGTTTTTCACAAAGGATCTTCTGGCATTGCTTTTTTCTTTCATAAATATGGCTTGTTTTATTTGTGTAATGTGATATTTGATTTGGCAGGTCTGTTTTTTTTCTGGGTAAACACAGAATTAGAAATTAAAACTGCTCCGTAGATTTTTATAACCGGAGGCACTGATTTTTAATGATTCACCATTCTTCATTTTAGCCACATAGGAATCCTTTGCAAAAAGTTCAATTTTATCTATTTGCTCAATGTTGGCTATATAGGATCGGTGCACCCGCACAAACTTATCCGCAGGCAAGCTTGTTTCAAAATACTTCATTGTTCTTTGCTTGAGGAACTTACCCTCTTTGCTATAGAGCATTACATAGTCATCCTGCGCTTCAATAAACATTAAATGATCCAGTGGTATCACATGAATTGCAGCTCCTTTCTTCACCACAACCCGGGTCAGTTTATGATCCTCGTCATGCTCTGAGGCAGTCAGTTTCTCATGAATATTCTGATCCGTTTTTTCCTGTGCATTCACTTTTGTAATTGCCTTTTGGCAGGCTTCTGCAAAACGCGCCTCACTAAATGGTTTCAGCAAATAGTCAACTGCATTAAGCTCAAATGCCTTTATGGCATATTCATCGTAAGCCGTGGTAAAAATAATCACAGGCTTTTCATCGAGCAATTCCAGCACTTCCATACCGGTTAGTTTAGGCATCTGTATATCGAGAAAAAGAATGTCAGTCTTTGTTTGGTTAATGGCTTTGATAGTCTCAAATCCGTTCTTGCACCTTTCCACAATCTCAATTTCGGGGAAAGCCTGCAGATAATCTTCCACGATGTCTCGTGCAAGCGCTTCGTCGTCAGCTATAACTACTTTTATCTTTTTATCCATATTTGTGACTGAGTTTTAACTGCAAAATTTTTTCCGCTATCGAACGGAATTTAACATTATTTTATTTTACTGCGTAATTATTACTCTCGTAAATAGCGCTTGAGCGAAAATTCATGTGCCTGATGAGAAAAGTCCAGGTTCGAGGTTTGCGAAGTCAGAAAAATACTCATTTACATAAGTAAACTGTGTTTTTTCTGACGAGTGTAACAAAGAAATTGCGGTTTTCGCACAGACATTAAATAACACTGAATAAAGCAAATTCGACCCTACAATCATGTGGTATCCGGAAATATTAATCTTACAGTAAACATACCGCCTTCATCTGAAATAAACACAAGATTAGTTTTCCCATAAACCAGCCGCATCCTCTCTTTAATATTTTTTAAACCGATACCTTCCCCTTTTAGGTTATTGTTTTGACCATCATAATTATTGGATAGCTCAATGCTAAAAAAACCATCTTTATCAATACATTTTAGATGAATCAAAACAGTCTCAGTAGATTCATATATCCCGTATTTTATAGCATTTTCAGCAAGAGGCTGCAATATCAGGTGCGGCAAATGCTTTTCCCAACAAGCCGGGTCAATTTCTTCCTCATATTTTAGAATATCACCAAATCTGATGCGCTCTATGTTTATGTAATGCCGCAAATTTTCAATTTCATTTTTTACCGTGGTTTTACCATTCATTTTATTTTTTAACGTGTACCTGATAAAATCTGACAGTTCAAGTATCATGTTCCGCGCACTTTGAGGATCTTTACGGGTAAGCGCAGCGATTGAGTTTAAACTGTTAAATAAAAAATGAGGCTTTATCTGAAGCTTTAGCATATTTAATTCAGCTTCTTTCATCATGGTATTCAAATTGGCCTGATCCAGTTCCTTTGCATGCAGATTTTCAGCATAACTGTACAAATAATAAAAAGAGACAATGAGGATATAAAAAAAGGATATATGAAAAATGCGTCCGTACATCAGCTCTTCCATAATTGCTTGGCCCCTGTCAGGATCAGGCATAAAGAGTTTTATCATTAAGAAGGATACCCCAAGCATAATTGCAACTGTGGTTACCATTCCACCCAGATGACTTATAATTAGGTCAATGTACCGCTTTTGCTCAGGGTTATTGTATAATACCAGGTACCATATCCCGGATCCCAAACCGGCGAAAAAAAGATTAAAAACCAGGGCATCCGCAATTGCCAGTGACAAATCTATTTTATAAACAGTATAAAATACCAGGAAATGAATGGCAGCAATGGAGAGCCAGATAAGTAAATATCGTTTAAGATGCCTGGTTTTGCTTAAAACAGAAGATAGCATTGATTAAAAACTTTTAATTTCTCCACCTCCAAAAATAGCAACTCCCTTTATAATTAATAGTTTTGAATTGTCTGTGCCGTTTCCTGTAAAATTTCTACGCTCATCTGAGAAACCACCAAGTATTGAAGTTACCTCAACTTTTACATTCCAGTGGGGAGGTACAATAAATTTAGTTCCTCCAAATATATTCACACATTCAAGTACATGTGTACCTTCTGCTAATTCGCTCTTTGAGAGGTCAATGGTAGAACCGCCAAAAATGGCCACCACATCCCCACCTTTAAAACTTCTGGAATGTAAAATTTTTTCTCCACCGCCAAAAATAGAAACATCATCAATTAAATCGTTGGCATTTGTTTCCTGGTGATACGAAAATGCATGCCTGCCTGATGAACCGGAACGAAATCGGAAAACAAAAAACAAACCGGCGATCACCAAGATCAATCCCCAGCTGAGCCGTCTGAATTCGTAGGGAATATAAACCACTTCAGGAATTAGAAATACAACACCTATTCCCAAAAGTATAAACCCCGCAGGATTTCTCCCTTTTGTGGTAATTAATACGGTACCAATTGCAATCAGTATCATTTGCCATGAGAAAAATATCTCTCTTGCAATGGGCGGCAATAAACCAGCACTACGCAACATAACCAAAACACCGGCACCAATAAGTAATATTCCAAGCACAAATTTACTGTTAGAAGTTTTATTGGTGTGGTATACCTGCTGATCTTTATCAAGACGTTCCATTATTTAGAATTTTTATAGGTTAAACTTACACAAATGTAAAAATTCGTTGTTGCCTTAACGAATACAAATCGGCGAATACCCCTATTATGCCGGTAAAAATATTTAATTTTGGATAATGGGTGATTATATATGGATATGGGCATGGCTCAGTTTTATGTTTCCGCTGGCTTATAGTGCGGGACCAAATACAATTTTATGTGCCAGTACCGGCATGGGATTTGGCTTTAAAAAAACGTTGCCCCTAATAGCCGGCATTAATACCAGCCTTTTCTTTTATTCCTTATTGGTAGGTTTTTTTATGCAAACCATTATGCGTGTATTTCCGCCCATTTTGGAATATCTTAAATATGCCGGGGCATTATATATATTTTGGCTGGCATGGAAATTTTTTAAACCCGGGCTAAAGGATAGAAAAGATAAAAATTTGCAGAACCCACCAGGATTTTGGAAAGGATTTATTATCAGCGCATTGAATCCAAAGTTGATCACCGCCCTCTTTATTATGTTCTCCCAGTTTTTACCATATGGCGATAATAAAGGAGAATTTATTTTTACACTTACAGGAATCACAATTTTGCTTTCCATAGGGGCGCATTTTTTATATACCCTCGCAGGAAAGGTATTTCAGGCTTTGCTCCAAAAGTATGAAAACCTTCAGCGTTATATTTTTTCGGGAATGCTTTTTTTGGTGGGTATATGGATGCTGCTATAAAAAATTATTGAGCAATAAATATGTCGAGCACAGCGTGCCCGGTTTTTCCATCCTGAAAATTCATAAGGATATCGTAAAAGCCAGTTTTGTTGCATTGAAAAGTAAAAACATCAAAGTACTTCTCTCCCATTACATTGGTTCCCACAAGCGTGCTTCCATCCAGCACCTGCACTTGTGCATCACCACGATGTTTGATTTTAATATTGGTTACTTTAAATTTATAGGTATTTCCTTTGTTCAGATTTAAGGTCATAAAATATTCATTTTCATAGGCATTGGACCTTATCTGATCGAGTTCAAATTCAACCTTTTTCAAGAAAACATCTCCCATTGAAGAATTTAAAGGATAGAATAAAGTCAGGAGAAATATTGTGGTAAGAATTATTTTTATTCTCATTACATGTAACGTTTTTCGGTTTATTCAGACTTATAAATGATTTAAATATTCAACTATTAATCCCAAACCTGTAACTACTGAAATAAATCTAAATTAAATGCCATTAAATTAAAGACATTCAAAAATAAGTAAAAATATATTTTTCCCTATGCTTTAACCCTCTTTAATTTTCAGAAAAGCATAATCTTTATCATTCAAAATAACAAGTGCCTGTTCTGAAATACGCCTGGTATTATGTTTTGCTAGCGCAGTAATGCCTGGCTTTAGATGTTTATTAAATGCTGCAACCGATAACCCTTTGCATGCAGAAGTACCTTTACGTAAATACTGGAGTGCCGACACCTGCCTAACCTCATCCTTGCTTTCTAAAGCCTCCTTTAAGGCTTCAAAGCGATTCCATTTGGTATGATAATTTTTTTCAGCCCAGTCTTTCGCTTTAATCACGGCTAATTCAGATATAGCCAAACGCTGCTCAATATACCCGGCTTTTTCCAGCTCTTCAGCCTCATATTTCCCGGTAAGGTAAGGTGCGAAATACTTCTGCAGGTAACCAAAAAGTAATTCATCCCGCTCATGGATTAGGGTAAATCCAAAATTTTGAAAGGTGATTTTTTCAAGTATCCACCCGGCGCGGATGTATAGTTTATCAATATCATATTCAATTATTTCTCCATGTCCGTAAAACTTTCTGGCTCCGGGATAAATCAAGTCTCCAGTTTCAACCAACGCTGCTTCCACTTTTAAGTCGAGCATATCTATGAGTAAAGGTATGGCCTCTGCTTGCATGTTTTCAAGTTGCAAACGGGCCTTGCTCACCTGCTCCCAGTTAGTACCTGAGAATTGCTCGATAACCGGGTTTCCGGCATATAAAACGGTGCCAAAATATGTCACAAGTAGTACTAAAAACATACTCTTAATAGTCATATCAGTGAAATTTAAAATGTTTATTTAAATGCTTATGAACCGCTGTTTAGGTATTTTATTCCAATAAGCTGTCCGTTACTTACGGTGATAGATTCAGTTAAATTTCGTCTTACTGTAAATTCAAATGTGCCGGTAATGCGGTTG
>Ga0207419_1000960_pt1 | contig 23595 bp, 24 predicted proteins | sample ElkSloMetagenome_4_FD_184723 | JGI IMG/M metagenome (GOLD analysis project Ga0207419, IMG submission 184723) | Hot spring microbial communities from Elkhorn Slough, Monterey Bay, USA - MD2A (version 2) | ecosystem: Environmental > Aquatic > Marine > Intertidal zone > Estuary: Microbial mat ... | reverse complement strand
CGACCGTTGCCATATTCGTCCATTCGGGCTTCCGGCTGGCGCTGCGCTGACGTTCGAAATCCAGCCCCCCTTCGGCGACAAGTCCCGCTGTGCATTGGTCAAGCACCTCGAACGCCGCATCGAGCGGACCGGTCAGAAGACGGATTTCGTCACCGCGCTGCTTGATCCCGACATATGCGACCTCGGCACCCGCCCGGCGCGGAAGCTAGCGATGCAGTCAGGACGAGAAGGGCATAGGTGTCACGGATAAAAAACCTCCGGCAGGGTGGGACCCTGCCGGAGGTGCGTTGCGAAATAAAGTCGCTTGCGATGAACGGCTTAGAGCTCGCTCGTTAGCTCTGGCACCGCATTGTAGAGGTCCGCGACGAGGCCGATATCGGCGACCTGGAAGATCGGTGCGTCCTCGTCCTTGTTGATCGCGATGATGACCTTGGAATCCTTCATCCCCGCCAAGTGCTGGATCGCGCCGGAAATGCCGATCGCGATGTAGACTTCGGGAGCCACGATCTTGCCGGTCTGGCCGACCTGGTAATCGTTGGGGACATAGCCCGCATCGACCGCCGCGCGGCTCGCGCCGATGGCGGCGCCGAGCTTGTCGGCGAGCGGGGTGATGATCTGTTCGAAGGTCTCCGAATCCTTCAGCGCACGGCCGCCCGAGACGATGACCTTGGCGCTGGTCAGTTCGGGGCGGTCGCTCTTGGCGATCTCGCGGTTGACGAAGGTCGACAGGCCCGCATCGCCCGGACCGCTCACGTCCTCGATCGAGGCCGAGCCGCCTTCGGTGGCGGCCTTTTCGAAGGCCGTGCCGCGCACAGTGATCACCAGCTTGGGGTCGCCCGACTGGACGGTCGCGATGGCGTTGCCGGCATAGATCGGCCGGGTGAAGGTCTTGTCGCCTTCGACCGACAGGATGTCGGAAATCTGCATCACGTCGAGATGCGCCGCAACGCGCGGGGCGATGTTCTTGCCCGAGGTGGTCGCCGGGGCGAGGAATGCGTCATAGCCTTCCATCACCGATGCCGCGAGCGGGGCCACGTTTTCGGCAAGGCCGTGTTCGTAGGCGGCATCGTCGGCCTTCAGCACCTTGGCGACGCCCGCGATCTTGGCCGCGGCCTCGGCGACCGCACCGCAATCCTTGCCCGCGACCAGCGCATGGACTTCGCCCAGCTTGGATGCCGCGGTGACGACCGCGAGGGTCGCGTCATTGACGGTGGAATTGTCGTGTTCGACCAGAACCAGAGTGTTCATCTGTCTCTTCCTTTCTAGCGCTTGCAGGCCCGCTCAGGCGATGCCGAGCGCCTTGATCTTATCGACCAGCGCGGCGACGTCCTCGACCTTTTCACCGGCCTGCCGCACGGGCGGCTCGGCGACGTTGGTCGTGGTGAGGCGCGGCGCGATGTCGACGCCGAAATCGGCCGGCGTCTTGGTGTCGAGCGGCTTCTTCTTCGCCTTCATGATGTTGGGCAGCGAAGCGTAGCGCGGCTCGTTCAGGCGCAGGTCGGTGGTGACGATCGCGGGCATGGTCAGCTTGACCGTTTCCAGACCGCCGTCGATCTCGCGCTTGACGGTGACGGCATCGCCATCGACTTCGACCGTGTTGGCGAAGGTGCCCTGCGGACGGCCCATAAGGGCGGCGAGCATCTGACCAGTCTGGTTCGAATCGTCGCTGATCGACTGCTTGCCGAGCATGATCAGACCGGGCTGCTCCTCCTCGGCGATCGCCTTGAGGATCTTGGCCACGGCGAGCGGTTCGACCTCTTCATCGGTCTCGACGAGGATCGCGCGGTCGGCGCCCATGGCGAGCGCGGTGCGGAGCGTTTCCTGCGCCTTGCCCGGGCCGATCGAGACGGCGACGACTTCCTCGGCCTTGCCGGCCTCTTTCAGGCGGATCGCTTCCTCGACGGCGATTTCGTCGAAGGGGTTCATGCTCATCTTGACGTTGGCGAGGTCGACGCCCGAGCCATCGGGCTTGACCCGCGGCTTCACGTTGTAATCGATCACCCGTTTGACGGGGACGAGGATCTTCATGTGCGTTTCCTTTCCCTTTGGCCCTCACCGCAGGGATGCAGCCCTGCGGTGCATGGCGAAACTCTCGCGGCGCGCCCTAGCTAGCGTTTACGTAAACGTCAAGCTGCGCGACTTGTTCCGGAACGCGGGCGCACCGGCATCAGCGGGTCATGTCCTTGCGCTCGGCCATTGCGAGGTCAAGTGCCGATTTTGCGTGGGAAGCGGTGATTCGTGCAGCTATCATGGCCGCGCGTCGCAATGGCGCGGCGAGGGGAGGATGGCGATGGTGAAGACGGTTTGGCTGGCAGCGCTCGCTGCGCTGTCCATGGTCGGAACGGCGCAGGCCGAGGAGCCGATGGAAACGCGGCTGGCGGAGGAAGGCGCGCAGCCGGCCCGGGCAGCGCTCGAACAGGTGGAGTGGCTGATCGGTCAGTGGAAGGGGACCGGGATCGGCGGCGCGCCCGCACTCGAAAGCTGGCTGCCGGCGGCAGGGCGGACCATGGTCGGCATCTTCATCCAGCAGGGCGAGGACGGCGAGGTTCGCTTCACCGAGCACCTGCACCTGATCGAGGAGGAAGGCTCGCTCGTGCTCCGGCTCAAGCATTTCAACGCCGACCTCACCGGGTGGGAGGAAAAGGATGACATGGTCACCTTCCGCCTCGCCGAGATCGAACCCTGCGCGGCCTATTTCCACGGCCTGACGCTGCGCTGCGCGGATCCCGAAAGGCCGGGCGAGGGTCTGGTCGCGGCGGTACGGATGCAGTCCGGCGGAGAACTGGTCTTCCGTTACGAGCCGATCGAACCGGACAGCGCCGGATAGTTGTTCCCCGGGCGCACCCGCGACCGCAAGTGCGACCGCCCGTCCGCAGGTGCCCGCAGCGCAGCGGAGGAACAGCACCGCGGAGGCCCGCCCGGATGGGCGGGCCCAGACCAATCACGCCGCCTGCTTTACCTCGGCGACGATCTTGCGCGCCGCATCGCCAAGATCGTCGGCGCTGACGATGGCGAGGCCCGAATTGTCGAGGATTTCCTTGCCGGCCTCGACATTGGTGCCTTCGAGCCGGACCACCAGCGGGACCTGCAGGTTCACGTCCTTGGCCGCCTGCACGATGCCGTTCGCGATCACGTCGCACTTCATGATGCCGCCGAAGATGTTGACGAGGATGCCCTCGACCGCCGGGTCCTTGAGGATGATCTTGAAGGCGGCCGTCACCTTCTCGGTCGTCGCGCCGCCGCCCACGTCGAGGAAGTTCGCCGGGAAGGCACCGTTCAGCTTGATGATGTCCATCGTCGCCATGGCGAGCCCGGCGCCGTTCACCATGCAGCCGATGTTCCCGTCCAATTTGATGTAGGCGAGGTCGTATTCGCTCGCCTCGACCTCGCTAGGGTCCTCCTCGGTCTCGTCGCGCATTTCCGCGATGTCCTTGTGACGGAACAGCGCGTTCGAATCGAAGCTCATCTTGGCGTCGAGCACGGTCAGCTTGCCGTCTTCGGTTTCGACCAGCGGGTTGATCTCGAGCATCGCGGCGTCGGTCGCCATGAAGGCGTCGTAAAGCTGCTTGGCGAGGCGTTGCGCCTGCTTGTTGAGATCGCCTTCCAGCTTGAGCCCGAAGGCGAGAGCACGCGCATGGTGGGGCATGAAGCCCTGCGCGGGATCGATCGTGATCGTGGTGATCTTTTCCGGCGTGTCATGCGCGACCGCCTCGATGTCCATCCCGCCTTCGGTTGAGGCGACCATCGCGACGCGCCCGCTCGCGCGGTCGACCAGCAGCGAGAAATAATATTCCTTGGCGATGTCGACCCCGTCGGTGACGTAGAGGCGATTGACCTGCTTGCCTTCCGCGCCGGTCTGGACGGTGACGAGCGTGTTGCCGAGCATTTCGCGCGCGTGGCTCTCGACTTCCTCGAGGCTCTTGGCGAGGCGAACGCCGCCCTTGGCGTCCTCGGGCAGTTCCTTGAACTTGCCCTTGCCGCGGCCGCCGGCATGGATCTGCGCCTTCACCACGTAAAGTGGCCCGGGCAGCTTCTTCGCCGCAGCCACCGCTTCCTCGACGCTGAGCGCGGCGTGCCCCTCTGGCACGGCGATGCCATGGGCTTTTAGGAGTTCCTTGGCCTGGTATTCGTGGACGTTCATCAGCTTTCGATCCCTTGTTCGTGTCGCCGGGGAGGTTGCGCGGGGCCTAAGCATGGATCGGGGCGCTTGAAAAGTCTCTCTCGCGCGGCCAAGCCTGATCGTCGACATGCCCCCCGCAGAACACTCCGCCCGAAGAACACCGACGTGATAGACAAGGCCCGTTTCACACAGATCGTCCGCGAGGCGGGCCGGATCGCCCATGCCCGCTGGCCGGGCGCGGGCCATGCCCTGTCGAGCTGGGACAAGTCGCCCGGCAATCCGGTGAGCGAGGCGGATCTGGAGGTAGACCGTTTCCTCAAGCGCGAATTGCTGCGCCTGCTTCCTTCCGCGGCGTGGCTTTCGGAAGAGACCGCCGACGACAAACGGCGCACCCGCAGCGGTCTGATCTGGGAAGTCGATCCGATCGACGGGACGCGCGATTTCGTGCGCGGGCGTAGCGGCTGGGCGGTCTCGGTGGCGCTGGTAAGCTCGGGCCGCCCGCTCATCGGAATGCTGATCGCCCCTGCGCGGAGCGAGGAATGGTGCGCGGTCGCGGGGCAGGGGGCAACGCTCAACGACGCGCCGTTGACCGCCAGCGCCCGCAAGGATTTCGAGGGCGCGCGCGTTCCCGCCGATCACCTTCAGGCCGAGGATTCGATGCTGGTCGCGGTCGAGAAGCCCAATTCGATCGCGCTGCGGATCGCGATGGTGGCCGATGACCGTGCAGACCTCGTCGCGACCCTGCGCTGGGGCTTCGAATGGGACGTCGCCGCCGCGACCCTGATCGCGCGCGAGGCCGGGGCGCAGGTCAGCGATGCCTTTGGCCGCCCGCTCGATTACAACAAGCATGACCCGCGCGATTTCGGAGTGCTCGTGTGTGCGCCGGGGATTCACGAAGCGGCAGTGAAGCATCTTGCCAAGCGGGCAGAGCAGCTACGCTGATATCGTCGATATGCCGGGCATCCCGCAAGGCCAAGCGGCCTTTCGCAGCGATGCGACCTTAAGGTCGCACGAGCGAGGATATTGGGGGCGCGGATGCGCCCCCAATGCAAACGCGTCAGTTCCCGCGCGCGGCGTTCACGTCGTCCTGCGAAATTGGGATGATCTTGATCTCGACCCGGCGATTGAGCGGTTCGGCCACGCCGTCGGCGGTCTTGACCCGCAGGTAGTCGTATTGCTCGCCATAACCCTGTGTCGCGAGACGGCTGCGCGCGACGCCCCGCGCGGCGAGGTAATCGGCGACTGCCTGTGCGCGCTGTTCGGAGAGGCGCTGATTGAGCGCATCCGAGCCGGTCGTGTCGGTGAAGCCGTACACGTCGATAAGGCTGTTGGGATAGTTGACGAGGTTCTGTGCGACCGCGTTCAGCGTGTCGTAGAAGCCCGGATTGATCTGGGCCGAACCAGTCGCGAAGGTCACGCCGTCTGGCATGCGCAGCAGGATCGCCTCCTGGTCGCCGACTTCCTCGACCTCGACACCGGTGCCTTCGGTCAGTTCGTCGAGTTCGCGGATCTGGTCGTCATATTGCTTGCCGATCACCGCGCCGGCCGAACCGCCGATGCCCGCGCCGATGATGCGCGCCGCGTCGCCGCCGATGGCTCCGCCGAGGAGGTAACCGAGCGTGCCGCCGATCCCCGCCCCGATTGCAGTGCGCGAGGCCTTGCGTTCGCCGGTATTGGGATCGGTGACGCAGCCGCTCGTCCCGATGAGAGCGAGGGCGGCGGTGCCCGACAAAAGGATGCGTGATACTTTCATTATTATCCTCCACTTGCTGGCATGCCGCGTAGTTCGCGCGGTATGTCCTTCCCTATCAAGCCTCGGAACCGGCCCCTGTTCCGCATGGCTTCCCCCATTTGCGCTCCCGATGGCAGCGCCGACCGGTCGAGCGCGGTTAGGATAGACGTGGATTATCCACGATGACAGCGCTTTCGCCGCAAGGGCGCGCTTTTGGCCACTGGCATGGCCCGGCAATTGTGCTAGCGCTTGAGGCGTGACACCCTTTCCCTGGCCAGACCTTCTGATCATCGCCGGGCTGATCGTGCTCAATGGCGTCTTCGCGATGTCCGAACTCGCGATCGTCTCGGCCAGGACATCCACGCTAAAGGCCCGCCGCGACGAGGGCTCTACCAGCGCCGGCATCGCGATCGCGCTGGCGGCCGATCCGGGCAAGTTCCTCTCCACCGTGCAGATCGGGATCACCCTGATCGGAATCCTCGCAGGCGCCTATTCGGGCGCGAGCCTCGGCCTGCCGGTGGCCGAGCGGCTCACCTTTCTGGGAGTGCCGGCCGATATCGCGGAGGAACTGGGCTTCACCCTGGTGATCGCGCTGACGACCTATTTCACCGTCGTCGTCGGCGAACTCGTTCCCAAGCAGCTCGCCCTGCGCGCGGCGGTCCCGATCTCGCTCGTCATGGCGAGGCCGATGGACTGGCTCTCGCGCATTGGCGCCCCGCTTGTGTGGATACTCGACAAGTCGTCGGCAGCGATGATCGCCCTTTTCGGTATCACTTCAAAGGGGCAGTCGTCGGTGACTTCGGACGAATTGCGCATGATCCTCGCCGAGGCGACGCGTTCTGGCGTGATCGAGGTCGAGCAGCACCAGATCCTCACCGGTGTCGTGCGGCTGGCCGAACGGCCCGTGCGCGAAATGATGACGCCGCGCACCGAAGTCGACTGGATCGACGCCGATGCCGACCGCGCGCAGATCCGCGCCGTCATCGCCGACAGCCCGCATTCGGTCCTGCCAGTCGCCGAAGGCTCGCCCGATGCGATCCTCGGCCTCGTCAAGGTGCGCGAGGTTCTGGCCCGGATGGTCGAGGGAGAAAAGGTCTCGATCCGCGAGATGATCCGCCGGGCCGAAGTCGTGCCCGATCAGCTCGACGCGATGGATGCATTGAGGGTCCTGCAATCGGCGGATATCGCGCTTGCGCTGGTGCACGACGAATACGGCCATTTCGAAGGCGTCGTGACACCCGTCGACTTGCTCACCGCGATCGCGGGCGATTTCGCGAGCGATCGGGACGAGGGAGACAGCCCGCAGGTGGTGGAACGCTCGGACGGCTCGCTGCTGGTGTCGGGCGCGCTTTCGGCGGACGCGCTCGCCGACCGGCTCGGCCTCGAATATGGAGAGGACCGCGAATTCGGGACCGCTGCGGGCTATGTCCTGTCGGTGCTCAAGAAGTTGCCGGTCGAGGGCGAGGCCTTCACCGACCAAGGCTGGCGTTTCGAAGTGGTCGACATGGACAATCGCCGCATCGACAAGCTGCTGGTCAGCCGGGTCGAGGAACGCGAGGACTCGTAACCAGCATCAGAAGCATCGAGGGATTGGACCGGAATGCGGTCCCCAAGAACGAGCGCCCCGGACGGGCGCGCGGGATCAGCCCGGAATCAACGTCTGCGCGTTCTGACCGTCGCCCTCGGGAGCGGCGATGATATCGCGGGTCACGCGGCCCTTGGCGACGGTGTTGGTCTTTTCGTCGCCCGCCTGCGAACGGATGCTCGGCGCGGCGCTTCCGGCGCGGTTTAGCGCGGTGCTCTCGATCTCGCTGCGCGGGGCCGGGCCGCCGAACAGGGCTTCGAGCGCCTGTTCGCTCGCCGTGCCTTCGGCCGGGCGCGGGGCGCCGGGTTCGGGCGGGGTGAGCGTGAAATCGGGCGGCACCACCAGCGGCGCCTGGCGCTGCACGGCGAATTCGTCGGGTCGGTCGCGGTTGAACAGCCCGCCGCCGCCGCACGCGGCGAGCATGGCGCTGGCCGAGCCGAGCAGGATCGCGGTTTTCAGGATACGCATGGTCATTGCTCCGTCTCGCCCGCCTCGAACGGGCGCGGTTTCTCGCTGTTGTCGTCCTTTTCGCGCACCAGCAGGCTGCGGGCAAGGATTATGACGACGCCGATCGTGATCGCGGCGTCGGCGATGTTGAAGATGAGGAAGGGGCGGAAGGTGCCGATATGGAAGTCGGCGTAATCGATGACATAGCCAAGGTCCCAGCGATCGACGATATTGCCGATCGCACCGCCGAGGATCAGCGCCAATGCGGCGATGTCGGCGAGCTTCCTTTCGCGCATCATCCACACGAAGACGACCAGCGCGATTCCCGCCGTGAGCAGGACCAGCAGCCAGCGCATCTCCATGTTCGTCGCCTGCAGCATGCCGAGCGAGACGCCCCGGTTCTCGGTATAGGTAAGGTCGAAGAACGGCAGCAGGTCGATATGCCGCACCTGCCTGAGTTCAAGCGGTCCGACGACGAGCCATTTCACCGCCTGGTCCACCGCCGCGATGAAAGCGGCGATGCCCAGCCCGATCAGCCGGTTGCGCGTCGTGGCCTGGCTCACGCCGCCGCCTCGTCGAGCTGTGCGACCACGCTTTCGCACCGTCCGCACAGCGCGCCGTCCTCGGGCACGTCAGGCAGCAGGCGCCAGCATCGGCCGCACTTGTTGTCGCTGGAACGGGTCACACTCACCTCGTCGCCCTGCCCGCGGGTCACTGTCGCGCTGATGAACAGTTCGGCGAGCTGTTCGTCGCTGACGCCTTCGGGCACGGCCGAAGCGGGGACGGTGACCGCGGCCTCGTTCGAGGAACGGATCGTCTTTTCACGCCGCAATGGCTCGATCGCCTCGGTCACGCGCTCCCGAAGGGCGCGCAGGCGTTCCCATTTGTCGCGGTCCGCCGCGACCTTCGGCACGCTCGGCCATTCGAGCAGGTGGACGCTTCCTCCCTGTTCGCCGTCTTCGGGATAGCGGGTCAGCCACACCTCCTCCGCCGTGTGGACCAGCACTGGTGCGGCATAGCGCACCAGCGCGTGGAACAGCAGGTCGAGCACGGTGCGATAGGCGTTGCGCGCGTCGCTGTCCGGCCCGTCGCAATAGAGCGTGTCCTTGCGGATATCGAAGAAGAACGCGCTGAGGTCCTCGTTGCAGAAATCGACCAGCAGGCGGGTGTAGGCGTTGAAATCGTATTCCAGCGCCGCGGCGCGCAGCTTGTCGTCGAGTTCGGACAGGAGCGAGAGCACGTAGACCTCGAGCTCGGGGATTTCGCCCGTGTCGCTGAAATCGCCGACCCACCCGTCGAGCGCGCCGAGCAGGTAGCGGAAGGTGTTGCGAAGCCGCCGATACTGGTCGCCGACGCCTTTGAGGATTTCATCCCCGATGCGGTGATCGGCGGTGAAATCGACGCTCAGAGCCCACAGCCGGATGATGTCCGCGCCGTATTGCTCCATCAGCTTCAACGGATTGACCGTGTTGCCGAGGCTCTTCGACATCTTCATGCCCTTGGCATCCATGGTGAAGCCGTGGGTGAGGATCTGGTCGTAGGGCGCGCGGCCGCGGGTTGAGCAGCTTTCGAGGAGCGAGGACTGGAACCAGCCGCGATGCTGGTCCGAGCCTTCGAGATAGAGGTTGGCGGGCCATGAAAGGTCGGGCCACTTGCCGCTTTCGAGGACGAAGGCGTGGGTGCAGCCCGAATCGAACCAGACATCGAGAATGTCGGTGACCATCTCGAATTCGTCGGGATCGTGTGCATCCCCGAGAAATTCGGCCTTGCGGCTTTCCTCCCACGCATCGACGCCCTCGGCCCTGATCGCGGCGATGACGCGGGCGTTGACTTGCGCGTCCTGCAGATAGGTCCCGTCGGGCCGGATGAAGAGCGTGATCGGCACGCCCCATGCGCGCTGGCGCGAGAGCACCCAGTCGGGCCGCCCTTCGACCATCGAACCAATCCGGCGGCTGCCGCGCTTCGGGGTGAACTCGACCCGCTCAATCTCGGCAAGCGCGCGGGAGCGGAGCGTGCCGCCGCCTTCCAATTGCGTGTCCATCGGCACGAACCATTGCGCGGTGGCGCGGTAGATCACCTTGGCCTTGGAGCGCCACGAATGGGGATAGGAGTGTTCGTAATCGGCACTGGCTGAAAGCAGCGCGCCCGCTGCGCGCAGGTCCGAACAGATCGGGCCGTCGGGCGCGCTGAACTTGGGATTGATGACCGCGCGGCGGCGTTCCTCGCCCTCGTCATCGAGGTCGCCCGCGCCAAGCCACGGCCAGTCGTCGCGATAGCGCCCGTCGCCCATCACCGCGAAGACCGGATGGATGTCGGCGGTCTTGCACAGCTCAAAATCGTCCTCGCCATGGTCGGGCGCCATGTGGACGAGGCCGGTGCCGCTATCGGTGGTGACGAAATCGCCGGGGAGCATGGGGCGCGGCGTGGCGTAGAACCCGCCGAGATGGTGCATGGGGTGGCGGACCTTGGTTCCGGCTAGGTCGGAGCCTTTCCCAGCCCATACAATCGACATGCCAGCGGGCAGATGCTCGCCGATCAGGCGCATGAAAATCTGGTCAGGGAGGTCGCCGGCTTGCGCAATGAGGAGGATTTTGCCGGATGGATGCCCGCGGACCGCAAAATATTCGATGTCCGGCCCATAGGCCAAAGCCTGGTTCACCGGGATCGTCCACGGCGTCGTCGTCCAGATAACCGCGTGCGCGCCGATCAGTTCTTCGATCGGGCTCTCGACGATCTCGAAGGCCACGTCGATCTGCGTGCTCGTGATGTCCTCGTATTCGACCTCCGCCTCGGCCAGCGCGGTCTTTTCGACCGGCGACCACATCACCGGCTTCGCGCCGCGATAGAGGTTTCCGGCTTCCGCGAACTTCATCAGCTCGGCGACGATCGTCCCTTCGGCCTCGTAATCCATCGTGAGGTAGGGATTGTCCCAGTCGCCCAAGAGGCCAAGCCGCTTCAGCTGCCCGCGCTGCACGTCGACCCAGTGCTGCGCATAGGCGCGGCATTCGGCGCGGAATTCCGCGCGCGGCACGTCGTCCTTGTTGAGCTTCTTCTTGCGGTACTGCTCCTCGACCTTCCATTCGATCGGCAGGCCGTGGCAGTCCCAACCGGGGACATAGGGCGCGTCCTTGCCCATCAGGCTCTGCGAGCGGACCACCATGTCCTTCAGGATATGGTTCAGCGCGTGCCCGATATGCATCTCGCCATTGGCGTAAGGAGGGCCGTCATGGAGGATGAATTTCTCGCGCCCCCGCCGCGCCTCGCGCAGTTTCGCGTAGAGGTCGATTTCCGCCCAGCGCGCCTGGATGCCCGGTTCCTTCTGCGGAAGGCCGGCTTTCATGGGAAAATCGGTCTTCGGCAGGAAGACCGTGTCTTTCAGGTCGCGCTTTTGGTCAGACATAAGGCCGCCCCGTTAGTGCATCGCGCGCCCGCGGGGAACCCTCATTGAACGGCGCGGCGGCGTTCGAGCGCGGCTTGCGATGCGTCGATCTCTTCCTGCGTGCGATCATCGAAGCGGGTGATGAGCGCCGGGAGCGTCGTGAAGGCGTCGCCCGACCAGATATAGCCGTTGAAGCTCGCAGGGATTTCGGTGAGCTGTTCGGGCAGGGTCACGCCCGCGATCGGACCCGCCGCGCTGGCTTGCGGTCCCTCGATCACGATCCGCCCGCCCGATGCGCCCATGCGGGCGATCAGGCGATTGGGCCAGCCCCACAGCAGCGCCTGTTCGTCGAGCGCGATCAGCATGGTGCGGCCCTTGCAGCTTTCGGGAAGGAAGCCCGACCAACCTTGCGCGACATAATCGGCCGTGCATTGCCTCGCCGCATCGGGGTTGAAGGCCCAGACATCAGGATAGCGCTTGCGGATCGCGGCGATGGCCTCGGCCGGGCCGTAGAACGCATCCTGCGCTTGCACCGGATCGCGCCCGGACCTGCGATAGGCGGCGGCGACGCCTTCGACCAGCGCGGGATTGTCGCTCGCCAGATGCACCACCAGCCGCCCCCGCCGAGGCATGGCGCGCGCGACTTCGCTCAGCGTCTCGATCTTCGCCCCGCGTCCGCGAAAGGGGTAGCTCTCGCCGTCCGCGCTGTAGCCGTGCCCCGCATCGAGCGCGCGCAATCGGGCCAGCGACGCCTCGCGCACCGGCCCGCGCCCGTCGGTCAGGCAATCGAGCCGCGCATCGGAAAAGAGCACGACCTCGCCCCCGGCCGCCAGCCGCGCATCGACCTCGACCAGCCACGCGCCCATCTTCGCCGCGCGCAGCACGCTTTCCTTCGTGTTGGCGAGGTGGCGGTGATAGGGCGGCTCGATCCGCGCAGAGGCACATTCCTCGCCAGGCTGCGCCACGCTGAGCGGCGAAAGCGCGCCTTGCGCGACCTGTTTCGGCGCGCCCGCCGGATAGGGCGCGAGCCAGCTTGCATTGAGGATGGTGAGGCCGAGGAACAGGAGCGCAATCGCGAAACCTCCCCACAGCAAGGGGCGCTTCATGCGAGCAGCCTTTTCGCCTCGGCACAGTCGCGTTCCATCTGCGCAATGAGTCCATCGAGCGAATCGAATTTCGCCTCTCCGCGCAAAAAGTGGTGGAAGGCGACTTCGATCTCCTGCCCGTAGAGATCGCCCGCGAAGTCGAAGAAATAGGGCTCGAGCAATTCCTTGGGCGGCTCGAATTGCGGGCGGATGCCGATATTGGCCGCACCCTTGAGCACTTCGCCGGTCTGGAGGATGCGGCCGGTCACGGCATAGATCCCGTATTTCGGACGAAGATATTCGTCGATCGCGATGTTTGCGGTTGGATAGCCGATCGTGCGCCCGCGCTTGTCGCCATGCTCGACCACGCCCCTTATGGCGAAAGGCCTGGTGAGCAGATCGGCGGCAAGCTGCGGGTCGCCATCCCGCAGCGCCTCGCGGATGCGGCTCGAAGAGACGATGCCGTCCTTCTCGACCGCTTCGACCACGCACGATTCAAGGCCGAGAGCGCCGCCCATCGTCTTCAGCAGGTCGACATTGCCTTTTGCGCCCTTGCCGAAGGTGAAGTCGCTTCCCGTCACAACCCCGTGCGCGCCGAGCCGGTCGATCAGTATGGTGCGGATGAAATCCTCGGCGCTGGTCCCGGCGAGATCGGCGTCGAAATGGAACACCAGCATCGCGGTCGCCCCCGCGGCAAGATAGAGCTCCTGGCGTTGTTCGAGCGTGGTCAGGCGAAAGGGCGGCACGTCGGGCTTGAAGAAGCGCACCGGGTGCGGGTCGAAGGTGGCGATGATCGAGGGGCGGCCTTCCGCGTGCGCCCAGTCGATCGCCTCGCCCGCGACCGCCTGGTGGCCGCGATGGAAACCGTCGAAATTGCCGAGCGCGATGACGGCACCGCGCAGGGTTGCGGGAATGGGATCGCGGTGATCGAGCCAGCGCATCAGGATGTGCCCCTTTCGGCGCGCTCATAGGTCAGGAAGGAGTATGCGGGAAGGCCCCCTTCTGGCGGATGCTCTTCGCGGTGGACCACTTCCCAGCCCGCGCCGGGAGCGGACATGAAGGTGTCGCCGTCGAATTCGGCGTGGATCTGGGTCAGCTCGATCCGGTCGGCCACGTCCATGAAGACGTCGTAGATCGCCGCCCCGCCGATCACCGCGATCGCGTCCGGATCGTCGCGCCGGGCGAGCGCCAGCGCGTCCTCGACCGAAAGTGCGATCTCGGCGCCTTCGCTGTTCCAGCGCTCGCGCCGGGTGAGAACGATATGGCGACGTCCGGGCAGCAGGCCCGGCAGGCTTTCGAAAGTCTTGCGCCCCATGATCATGGGGCGACCACCACCGTCCGGCCCCATCGTCAGCGCCTTGAAACGCTTGAGATCGGCCGGGAGGTGCCAGGGCAGGCCGCCATCCTTTCCGATCGCACCGTTTTCGGCGCGGGCATAGATCAGGACCACCGGAACGCTCACTTGAGACGCGCACCCACCCGCGTGACATGGCCCATCTTGCGTCCCTCGCGCACCTCGCGCTTGCCGTAGAGGTGGAGATGCGGCTCGCCCTCCTCGGAGAGGATCGCGTGCGCCGTGAGCGCCTGTTCGCCGACGATGTTGCGCATGTCGATGGTCGCAAAGCGCGTCGCGGTCTCGCCCAGCGGCAGGCCGCAGATCGCGCGGACATGGTTCTCGAACTGGCTGGTGGCCGCGCCCTCGATCGTCCAGTGGCCCGAATTGTGGACCCGGGGGGCCATTTCGTTGAAGACCGGGCCGTCCTTCGTGGCGAAGAATTCGAGCGTCATCACGCCGACATAGGAGAGGGCGTCCGCCACCTTGCCCGCCAGCTCGCGCGCGGCGCCGACCTGTTCCACGATCAGATCGCCCGCAGGCAGGACCGATTGCACCAGCATCCCGCCTTCGTGGGTATTGGCGGTCGAATCCCAGAAACGGATCTGGCCGCCGCTGCCCCGCACGAGGATGACCGAAAATTCGGCCTCGAAATCGACGAGGCCTTCATAGATGCAGCGCCGCCCGGGAAACCGCACGCCCTGCGCCTCTTGCCAGTCTCGCACGCGCCACTGGCCCTTGCCGTCATAGCCGTCGCGAACGGTCTTGAGGATGCCGGGCGTCCCGACCCGCTCGATCGCCTGGGCGAAATCCTCGTCGCTCTCCACCCGCATATGCGGCGCAGCGCGCCCGCCGAGGTCCTCGACGAAGCGTTTTTCATTGAGCCGGTCCTGCGCGACTTCGAGCGCGCGCGGCGCGGAGGCGAGCCGCTCCGCCGGGATCGCCGCGACCGCGCTTACGAGCACGTTCTCGAATTCCCAGGTCACGACATCGCACTTCGCTGCGAAGGCCGCGAGAGCCTCGCGGTCGGCCCAGTGGTTCTCGAAGAAATCGGCGCAGGCCTCGGCCGCGACATTGTCGCCTGCAGGCGCGTAGCCGATGCAGCGATAGCCCAATTGGAGCGCCGACATGGCCAGCATCCGGCCAAGCTGACCACCGCCGAAAATGCCGATGGTCGATCCGGGGGGGAGGGGCGAGCGATCCGCCATCAGTCCTGCGGCACCTCGCCCACGGCGGCGCTGCGCGCGGCGCGCCAGTCCTGCAGGCGTTCGGACAGGCCCTCGTCCGAAAGCGCGAGGATCGCGGCGGCCATCAGGCCGGCATTGGTCGCCCCGGCCTCGCCGATGGCGAGCGTTCCCACGGGCACGCCGGCGGGCATCTGGGCGATGGAGAGCAGGCTGTCCATGCCATTGAGCGCGCGCGACTGGACCGGCACGCCGAGGACCGGGAGATGCGTCATGCTGGCGATCATGCCGGGAAGGTGCGCCGCGCCGCCCGCGCCCGCGATGATGACGTCGAAACCTTCGCCCTCTGCGCCCTTGGCGAAGGCGCTCATCCGGTCGGGCGTGCGATGCGCCGAGACAATCCGCGCCTCGTGCGCGACTTCGAGTTCTTCCAGCACCTCGGCGGCGCATTTCATGGTCGGCCAGTCGGACTGGCTGCCCATCACGATCGCGACCCTGCCCCCCGTCTGCGCGCCCATCAGCTGTCCTTCAGGTAATAGCGTTCGCCCGGCACCATTGTGTCGTCGAAATCATAGACGATCGGCTGGCCGGTGGGAATTTCGAGTCCGGTGATGTCGTCGTCCGAGATGTTCGACAGGTGCTTGACCAGCGCGCGCAGCGAATTGCCATGCGCGGAAATGATGACCGTCTCGCCGCGTGCGAGGACCGGCAGGATGTCGCTTTCCCAATAGGGCAGCACCCTTTCGATGGTGAGTTTCAGGCTCTCCGTATAGGGCACGTCGATCTCGGCATAGCGATCGTCCGCACCCGGATCGAACTCGCTGCCCGGCTCCATTTCGGGCGGCGGCACGTCGAAGCTGCGGCGCCAGACATGGACCTTCTCGTCCCCGTGCTTGTCGCGCATGGCCTGCTTGTCGAGCCCGGTGAGGCCGCCATAATGCCGCTCGTTGAGGCGCCAGTCCTTGATTTCGGGGATCCACAGCCGCCCGGCCTCTTCGAGCGCAAGATGCAGCGTCTTGATGGCGCGGGTCTGGAGGCTGGTGAAGGCGATGGTGGGCAGGACGCCCTTTTCGCGCATGAGGCGGCCCGCCTCCTTCGCTTCCTCGACGCCTTTTTCAGTGAGATCGACGTCCCACCATCCGGTGAAGCGGTTCTCGAGGTTCCACTGGCTCTGGCCGTGGCGCACTAGGATCAGCTTGGGCACGGAAACTCTGGCTCCTGTCTCGTCGGGGAGCGCGTGTGGTTAGCTTTGCGCGTCCGGCTTGGAAAGTCCATTGTCGCGCGATTCGCCGGTCTCGCCCCCCGCTTGCGCCCGCGCCTGCGTCTTCCTCCGACGCAGGTTCTCGCGCAGCTTGGCTGCGAGGCGCTCCTCACGGGACATATTCTTGCGGGATTCTTCACTCATGCCTAACGCCTTGCCGCTAAGGTCCCGCAGGTTCAAGCCTTCGCTTGACATTGTGTGTGCGTGCGACAATAGCGCGCGCCTGCCCGTCGGGACGCTCTTGACGCGCCCGCAACCGGTCACGCTGCTGTAGCTCAGTGGTAGAGCGCACCCTTGGTAAGGGTGAGGCCGGGAGTTCAATCCTCCCCAGCAGCACCATTTTCGACTGAAAGCGGGGAATGGAGCCTTTTTTGCGCTCGCCCGGGCGGGCGTCCTCGGCGCAGCTCCTTCATTTGTTTCTGGATGCCTGCGGGCACATAGTCGTGATCACGGTCGCTTCGCCCCCGTGAGTAACAGACTGTCAGGTTCGGCTCGAAGGGCGGGGAAATCTGCCCTGCAGCTAGCGACCCATTGCAGACGGGAGGGTGTCATGAGCGACACTGCCGCGATCTGAAAGAGCGATTACCGTCGTTGAACCACTCACTCCCCCTGATCCAAGTCTCATCGTTACGCAGGAGTGAATTCACCCAACATTGCGAGATGAGCCTGTTTTCGCCCTCGAGAAACTCATGACAAAGCTTTCCGGTTGAAGTCTAGGTGAAGGCCGTCGTAAACCCTTCGCCACAGATCAACGCCCTGCTTATTCCATCAGCGCTTATCCTCGCTCAAAGAGGGCGCCTTCAATCAGCGTCTTGTGAAGTCAATGCCGACATCGAGCGTCCGCATCACGAAGATCACCACAAAGTCGCGGTGTCCGCTGCTACAACACTGCCTGATGGAATATGAGGCGTCAGTCGGTGATGGCGGTCTTTGCAGACACTTCGGGGGCGCTGGAAAGATAGGGCTTAAGTCTGGCTAGCGATGTGGTCAGCTGCGCCTTCCTTTCAATCAATGCGCTACCGCTCTCTGACTGGTCCGCAGCTGGACTCAGATCGAGAGAAGCTTGCTTTGGTGTCTCTAGCTCTCCTTCTGGTGAATTCAACGATGAAAGGTCTAACTGTGAGGCGGAAAACGCGGGAATTTGAGGCAAGTCCGCATAGGCCGAGAGGAGGTGCCTCGAGAGAAGCAGGCGCGCGTTCGAGGGGATCACCTCATTGGCATCGTACCTCTTGCTAAACGCTGTGGGCATGCCGGAAGCACCGGGCCAGAGATAGAAAGCATGCGAGCCAACGACATTCAATTTGAGAAGACTTGGCGCCCAATATGGCTGCACGTATGTGGCGTGATAGTGGGTGGCATGGCCTATGCTCGGCTCAACATATCCCGATAGCGCTGCAAGAGCGACTTCCCGCGCCCGCTCCCAAGAGGATTTTCGAGGTTTGCGACTAAGCGAGCCATCGCATGTAAACGTGAACTGGCAGCCAGTCGGGCGATGTGATCCTTCGAAAACAACCCCACAAACAGAGTTCGGGAATGCAGGGTGTCTCACGCGATTGAGAACTACTTGCGCGACTGCTCTCTGGCCTTGCTTGGCTTCGTAACCAGCTTCATAATATACAGCAGCAGTGAGACAATCGATAGCGGCAGAGGCCTTTAATCCCGGGTCAGCTGATAGCAGGGAAATTGGCGCAGCAGCAACAATCCGGTCTTGATGTAAAAGAGTGGTGTCTGGCTTATTCCCGACCAGAGGAACGATAAGATCAACACTCTTTCCATCCAGCCCTGACAGACTTTCAGAATTAAGACTCGAAATCGTTTTCTCGCGGCCGAGCGATTGCTCGTCAAACGGAGAAGAGAAGCCAAGCGATATGAGCACGAGAAGGCAGATAAACGCCACTCGGCCGCGCCTTTGCTGGCTCACTGCTGAAGGTTCCGAGCTCAAAACCATGGTTCAGACCTGAGACTAGCTCCCTGCCGAATAAAGAAAAGGGCCGACCCCCGTCTAGCAGGGATTGGCACCGCCAACACTCGGGCTAAGTCGCCTTTGCTGGTTGCTGTTTTGATCAGCAGGTCGACCGTTCGCTGCCCACTCGTGAACGGCCTTGAGCGGCGATCCGTGGCGCCTCGAAACCCGCACAGCAGTTAGTTTGCCAACTAGATTACGGTATCTCGCTAGTGCATTCCCCTTCAAGCTGCAAGGAGTGCAAACCAAGCGAGGGCGAAGCAATTATGGCCACGACTTCAAGCTTGTTCTTGGCAATGCCAATTTTGGAGAGCAGATGTCATCACGATCCTTCGCGCGATCGGAATGGTCTGCTTAAATCATATACAATCAGCTAGGCCCTATTTGACGTGGTTTCCGCCAGGATTGGAGTGGCCCGGCCAACCACAAGCTCTCGCGGCCTCGTCTGCCTCCGAGGTTGTCGCGTCGAAAAGTGTCATGCTGCATGGTGCTCCATCTAGCAATTTCCAATGGTATGTTACTTTTTCATATTTCCTTTCTTTACCACCCAACATGGCAACACCCCTCTTTTGGAGAGCAAGAGTTATCCGCCGCTGCCGATCTTGAGGAGCACGAAAATCAAAGCTGTTCCTATAGTGGACAGAATTATTGGCTTGAGTGAACCCTTGTAAGTCTCGAGCATCAGGCGAACGGCAGCTCTCCAGCCGATTGTGTTGAAAAACCCGCCTCTGAGATCGGCGCTGGCGCGAGCCTGATCGCGGCGAGGAGGCTTCGGCCCCGCTTATGCGTGGGCTGGGGTGGCTGGCATTGGGATCAGCTTAGCCATTTTCCGGAGGTTTGGGCAGTTGCTGCGAGGAGGAACTCGTCTCTTGCGCCGTTTGGACCTCGCAGGCGCAGGCGATCCATTCTGAGGATGCGCTTGAGGTGCGCGAACAGCCTCTCGACATTTATTTCGATGGCGACGCGAGACGAGGTAAGCGTCGGTCGTAGCGATATCGCGGGCGAAATCCCGGGCGCCCTCGTGGACCGAACGCAGGATCGTGCGCGCTGGCTGGGTCGGGCAACAGCGTGGCTTGAGAGCGCAGGCGTCACAATCGAGCTTGCTGGAGCGGTAGCGCAGCATGCCGTTCTCATCGACGAACGGCCGATCCTCGCGATAGACCTTTTGCCTCTGGCGCAGCCGCTTGCCGGCAGGGCAGATATGGCTGTCGTCCTCATGGCCGTAGCTGAAGGCTGAACGCTCGAAGGTATCGTTGCGGCCGACGGAATGATCGACCACCTGGATGTGCGGCTCGATGCCGCGCTCCTCGACCAGCCAGGATAGGTTCTTGGCATCGCCATATCCGGCATCACCCACGAGCCGCTCGGGCCACAGACCAAAGCGTTCCTGCGTCCGGTCGATCATGCGGCGCTGAGCTGTTATCTCGGCCTGACGGATGGCGGTGGTCGCCTCGAAATCGACGATCACTGCGTTCTGGAGATCGATGAGATAGTTGGTGGCGTAGGCGAAGAATGCGCGCTCGCTCTTGCCGCAGTCCAGCGCGCTGCCGGATCGGCCACCGCCAACTGCTTGCGCGGCACCGGTGTTGCGCCCCCGAAGGCGGCATCATCCTTCACGGCCAGATACTCGCGAACGGAACGGCTCGTGGCCGGATCTGGCAGGCCATCGGCCTGATCGACGGCATTCTGGCGGTTCACATCTGCGCGCACGAGGCTGTCATCGAAGACAAAGCCTTCGCCGCCGACCAGACCCTCGGCAATGCAGCGCGCCACGGTCGTCTCGAACAACTGGCGCAGGACATCGCTGTGGCGGAAGCGCCCGTGGCGGTTCTTGGAGAAGGTCGAGTGGTCAGGCACATCGCCTTCCAGCCCCAGGCGGCAGTACCAGCGATAGGCAAGGTTGACATTTACCTCCTCGCACAGCCGCAGCTCGGACCGGATACCCATGCAATAACTGATGATCAGCATCCTGCTCATCAGCTCGGGATCGACCGAGCGGCCGACCGGTCTAGCTGTTGAAAGGGCGCAGATGTACGCGGATGCCCAATAGGTTAACAAACCGGTCGATCGAGCACAGCAGGTGATTAGCCGGGACATGCAGATCCAGGTGCAAGCTGTAGAATAGCGCCTCCTGCGCCCCCGTCCGCTCACCCATCATCTGATCGCCTTCACCTGCCTACGAAAAAATAGAATCAATACTTAAGCACCATTGCAAGGCCGAGTTTTTCAACACAATCGGGTGGAAAGCGGTCGGTCCGCTTTTGGGCTCGCAGGCGCTGAAAGCAGACGAAGTTTGTTCGTGCCGTCGCTGATGCGCGGAGACTCTGGGATGCTAGTGGCGGACCGCTTGATTGTGCATAATGCAGTCGGGGATTGGATGAACGTCCTCTAGCTCGTCGTTCTTAGTTGGAGTTCCCGGTGACCAGCTTCACTCAGACTGCCTGGCAGGCTAATCTGCCGCTCTTCGAAACCACCCGCGACATGCCTTTCAATCGCGAGCTTGCCCAAGGCGTGCTGCCGCCGGAGAAGTTCCGGCACTACATGATCCAGGACGCGCATTACCTCGAAGGCTTCGCGCGCAGCCTCGCGCTCGTAGCTGCGAAAGGCTGGAACGCGCATCATGTCGTTCAGTTCGCCAAGGCGGCCGAGGTCGCAATTATCGTCGAGCGCGGTCTCCATGCTGATTACTTCCAGCGCTTCGGGGTATCTCCGCAAGACTTCGCGTCCGCTGAACTCAGCCAAGTCTGCAATCACTATGTGAGCTATCTTCAGGCCACTTGCGCGCAGGCGCCTTTCGAAGTGGGCCTGGCTGCGCTCCTGCCCTGCTTCTGGATTTACCGTGAAGTGGGCACAGCGATCCACGAAAGCGCCGCTACGAATAACCCCTACAGCGCCTGGATCGAAACCTACGCAGGTGAGAAATTCTCCGAGGCTGTCGATGCCGTGATCGCCACGCTCGATCAAGTTGCCGCCGAATGTTCACAACGCAATATCGAGCGAATGCATCTTGCCTATCGCCGCTCAGCTCAGCTCGAGTGGATGTTCTGGGACAGCGCATACCGATTGGAGAGTTGGCCTGTCTAATGCGTGGGTCGCTCAAGGCCTTATTGATCGATGCGGCGCGCTCGGGCCGCACGCTAACCTATGCCGAAGTCGCTAAATCACTTCTAATTCAACCCCCGCATACGATTCACAAGGCAGCGCTCGTGATCGAAGACCTGATGCGCAGCCAAGCTGCCGGCAATGAACCGCAGCTTGCGAGTTTTGTGGTATCGAAAGCGCGAGCCGGGTTGCCCGCGCCAGGCTTCTTCATCCTGACCCGTGAGCTTGGGCTTTATGACGGCGCAGACGACGGAGCTGCGGCACGCGCCTTCGTTGAAGCGGAACGCAAACGGTGCCTGGAGCGATGCTGAACTGTCGATGGAGGTTTCCGCCTTGCCCAAGACGACAGAAGACCTCGCCTATCTGGCTTGACAGTATGTGGGCTTTTCTTCAGGTTTGAAACGGGATCGAATCCAGAAATCTAATGCCGCAGCCTTACCCTGAGACCAAGGCTATAACACCGTGTTCTAAGGGTCACCGCGCTGGCGAGAAACGGTGCAGGCGCGCAACCACCTTGGAGCAGCGAGCCAAGCCTTCACAACAGCGGCATGATGTAATTCTGTTGACCTATCCCGGCGAGAAACTGGGAGATTGCTCGTGTCATTGGAAATCGAAACCGCAGAGGTCAATCCCCCCGACTGGACCAGCAGTCTGACCTATCAAAGCAAGGCGACCTCTAGACCGACGCCGGGCGATCTGCGCGAACTTGCCTGGAAAGCGCGGCAGCGTAACCGCAGCCTCGGTGTCACCGGCATGTTGCTTTACGACAAGGGGCGGTTCTTTCAGACACTCGAAGGTCCACCTACAAGTCTGAGCATGCTTTGGCAGTCGATCCGCGAGGATCCGCGTCACACCCATATCGAGATCCTGAGCGAGCATATCGTTCCTGGCCCGCTCTTTGGTGGCTTGGACTTGCTCACCCATCACGCTGACGAAGGGCCTTTTGACAATGTCGACAAGGTTAAGGCACAGCACAGGCTAACCTCGCGCGTGCCGGCGCTCATGGACCTGGTGCTCAACGGCGATGATCTTGGCATCAATTCCTTTGTCGCTTCTGCGGTCGAGCAAGGGTGGTCTGGCGATGCCATCATTACCCATCTTATTGAGCCGACCGCTTGCGCGCTCGGAGATGCTTGGCTGTCGGACGACTGTTCCGAAGTCGATCTCACGATTGGGCTGAGCATGCTCCAGCTCGCTGGTCATGCCGTTAGGCACGCTCCCACCCCGCAAGCGCTGAGGCAAAGGGAATACAGCATCTTGCTGGCGACGGCTCCGGGAGAGCCGCATGCTCTTGGTACCTCGCTACTAGCGGACCTGTTCACGGATGCAGGTTGGCACGTCGACATGGCTTTTCCCGACAGCGACCAGGCGCTCGCCAACCAGCTCGCCTCACAAAAACCAGACGCGCTTGATATTGGTCTATCGGATGCCCTGCCCCGCCAGCAGAATCTTAAATTGTTGCGTCAGACGGTTGAACGCAGCCGCTTCGCATCGCCCGATCACCTGACGGTGGTGTCGGTCGGAGGGCGACTGTTCGCTGACGCAGCGGCTACAGCTGAGAGTGTGGGCGCCGATTATGCTAGAGAAACTGCTTCTGGCTCGACCATCCGGATCGCCGAGCTGATCCGGCGGAAACGCCAGTTGCCTCGCTAACGAACGAAGGCTCTAGTCACCTGAATCTGAAGTTCGGCTCACTGCCTTTTGACAGAAGCGTTTGACCGAGGCGAGGATCTGGTCGGCAGATTTGGTCCAGCGATAGGGTTTGGGGTTTTCGTTGTGCGCCTCGATGAATGCGAGGATGGCGGCTTCGAGCTCTGCAGTGGATCTATGGACGCCGCGCTGCAACTGCTTGCGCGTGAGTTCGGCGAACCAGCGCTCCACCTGGTTGATCCAGGAAGCCGATGTCGGCGTGAAATGAACGTGCCAGTGTGGACGGCGCGCCAGCCATGCCTTGATCCTCGACGTTTTATGAGTGGCGTAGTTGTCCATCACTAGGTGTACATCGGATCCTTCGGGCATCGCGGCATCGATCTTCTTGAGGAAGTCGAGAAACTCGGTTGCCCGGTGGCGTTTGTAGCACTTTCCAATCACAGCTCCTGTGGCGATATCGAGCGCTGCGAACAGCGAAGTCGTGCCGTTGCGAACATAGGTGTGAGTACGGCGCTCGGGGAAGCCGGGCGCCATCGGCAGAACCGGCTGTTCGCGATCAAGGGCCTGGATCTGGGACTTCTCATCGACACACAGCACAACCGCTCGGTTCGGCGGCGCCATGTAGAGGCCGACGATGTCCTGCACCTTGTCAACGAACAGCGGATCGGTGGAGAGCTTGAATGTCTGGGAGCGATGCGGCTGCAGGCCAAAGGCGGCCCAGATCCGGCGAATGGTGGTGTGCGAAAGCCCGGTC
>Ga0207419_1000959_pt1 | contig 23595 bp, 20 predicted proteins | sample ElkSloMetagenome_4_FD_184723 | JGI IMG/M metagenome (GOLD analysis project Ga0207419, IMG submission 184723) | Hot spring microbial communities from Elkhorn Slough, Monterey Bay, USA - MD2A (version 2) | ecosystem: Environmental > Aquatic > Marine > Intertidal zone > Estuary: Microbial mat ... | reverse complement strand
TGATTAAATAGGTCAGATAGCCTGTCCCGTTTTTTCTAACGGGAGAGCTCGCCAAAACTCCGGTTTTGTATTTTTGTCCATGCCACGAATTATAATCATACGCGTTTGTGTCAAAAACTTTGTCATGGCTCGGTCATCTGAGGGAAAAAAATGCCTAACTTATAAATATAACTATTGTCTTGAGTATTGCCTAATCAGCATTTATTCAGCTTAGCTTATGTTGCGTATTTATAAAAAAGCCCCGTATCAAACGGGGCCTTATATTTATCCTGAAAAGCAAGTTATAGAACTGTTCCTGTAGATCATTTATTTTCCTCTTATGGCTGCAATTCCTGGCAATTCTTTGCCTTCCATATACTCAAGCATTGCACCACCACCGGTGGAAACATAGCTAACTTTGTCAGCCAGTTTATTCTTGTTTATAGCCGCTACAGAATCACCACCGCCAATAAGGCTAAAAGCACCTTTTTCAGTAGCACTGGCAATGGCTTTAGCAACGGCAGAAGTACCTGCTGAGAATTTATCCATTTCGAAAACACCCATAGGCCCGTTCCACAAAATTGTTTTGGAACTTTTAATTACCTCACTGAATTCTTTTACTGCCTCCTCACCAATATCCAGTCCCATCCATCCTTCATCAATGGCATCTGATTTTGTGGTTTTTGTATTTGCTTTGGCATCAAATTTATCGCCCAGTACACTATCCACAGGCAAGTATAGCTGTACATTATTTTCCCTGGCTTTCTCAATTAGATCAAGCGCCATTTCTTGTTTATCTTCTTCAAGAAGCGAGTCACCAATTTTACCACCCTGAGCCTTTATAAATGTATATGTCATGCCACCGCCAATGATCAGATTATCAACCCTTGGCAACAAATTTTCTATGATCTGAATTTTGTCAGAAACTTTGGCTCCTCCCATTATTGCAGTAAAAGGCTTATCTGCATGATGAATCACTTTATCCATACTCTCCAGTTCGCTTTCAATCAAATACCCAAACATTTTGCTCTCTGGAAAAAATTTCGCAATAATTGTTGTTGAAGCATGCGCACGGTGGGCTGTTCCAAACGCATCATTGACATATACATCAACATCTTCAGCAAGCTTTTTACTGAAATCCTCATCACCTTTTGTTTCTTCTTTGTAGAAGCGAAGATTTTCAAGGAGCAAAACCTCACCGGCCTGCAGATTCTTTTTCATTTCTGTAGCATTGCTTCCAACACAATCGTCTGCAAATTTTATGTCTTTTCCATCCAGTAATGATGAAAGTTCAGAGATAACATGCTTCAGTGAAAATTTTTCTTCCGGTCCGTCTTTGGGACGACCCAAATGTGACATTAACACCACCGCACCGCCATCTGATAAAATTTTATTTATGGTAGGTAAAGCCCCTTTTATCCTGGTATTATCTGTTACTTTTTGTGTCTCTTTGTCCAGTGGAACATTAAAGTCCACGCGCACAATAGCTTTTTTCCCAGCGAAATTATAATTCCCTATTCTTTCCATAATTAATGATGTTTTTAGTCGTTGATTAAAAATTTCACCAAAGATAAAAAAAGTATTTTACATACCTTTGCCTCTGTTGAGAAGGAAAAATAAAATCCTTTCCAAAGGAAAATAAAACAGTATGCTTTTTAAAGATATAATAGGGCAGCAGGCCGTAAAGAAAAAACTCCTACAGGGTGTTTCAGAAAATCGCATTCCCCATGCCCAGCTTTTTGCCGGAAATGGGGGTATGGGTGAATTACCACTGGCTATTGCATATGCCCGCTACCTGAATTGCAAAGAGAGAACAGCTGATGATTCATGCGGCAAATGCTCCTCCTGCGTAAAATTCAACAAACTGATACATCCGGATCTACATTTTGTTTTTCCGGTATTTAAGAAAAAAACAAACCAGGACTCAATTTCCGACGATTTTCTTCCCGAATGGCGGGAACTGGTGCTAAATACGCCGTATTTTGGCCAGTCACAATGGTTTTCAATGCTAAATGCAGAAAATAAGCAGTTTAGTATTTTTAAGCAAGAAAGCCATCAGATCATCAAAAAGTTAAATCTTAAAACATTCGAGGCCGACTATAAAACAATGATAATATGGTTGCCAGAAAGAATGAATTTAACAGCAGCCAACAAGCTGTTAAAAATGATTGAGGAACCGCCTCCATACACAATATTTCTTTTGGTAAGCGAAAACCCAGGAAAAATGCTGCAAACGATTATCTCAAGGACACAACTAATAAAAGTTCCACCTATAGAAGCAGAAGAGATGGAAAAGGCGGTGCTTGAAAAATTATCATTATCAGAACAGCAGGCAAGAAAGATTGTACACCTTGCAAATGGAAGCTATCTGAAGGCATTAAAAGCTCTTGAAAATGATGATGATGATAAAAAATATCATCAGCTGTTTGTGACTTTTATGCGCTACAGCTACAAGCCTTCAGTAGAGGATATCCTCCCTTTCATTGATGGGCTTGCCTCAGAAGGACGGGAAAAAATAAAGGGGTTTCTGAACTATTCTCTTCAGTTTTTGCGCGAGTGCTTTATTAAAGGTATGGCCCCTTCAGATATTGTTTACATGTCAGAAGAGGAAGAACAATTCAGTCAGAAATTTGCAAAACTTATACATCAAAGAAACATCTATCAGTTAACCGACGAATTTAATGCAGCCTTCTACCACATCGAATCCAATGGTTATGAAAAGATTATCCTCCTCGATCTTTCCATAAAAATTTCTGTTCTTTTAAAACGTTAATTGCACCTTTCTTTTGCAGATTAAATTGCCTTGCACTAATTCAGTCTGCTTATAATTATTAACTTTGCTATCAATTTTTTCGATTTAAAGCAAATATTTTGTCTGATTTCAGGTATTTTTACCTGAGATTAACCTAAATAATGGCCAGCGAGATACCATAGAGCAAGAAATTAATGAAGAAAAGACGCAGGCCTAAGTAAATTTTTATATATGACACAACGTTCATGCACTATAGACGGTATTGAAGTATCAACCAGCGACGACGATTCAAGGGTCTGTTGTAAATCCGGTAGCTGCAACAAATTAAATACCTACGACTGGCTAAAAGATATACCACAGTTGCCAAACAGCAGCGAAATTATAGAAATACGATTTAAAAACACCCGGAAAACCTTTTATTACAACGTAAACGGGTTACCCCTAAAGCGAGGAGATATTGTAGCAGTTGAGGCCTCCCCCGGACACGATATCGGAATTGTTTCACTTACCGGTGAACTGGTAAGAGAACAGCTCAAAAGATATGGGCTTAAAGAAAAAGCCGCTGATCTGAAGAAAGTATATCGAAAGGCAAAACAAAACGACCTTGAAAAATGGTATAATGCCATATCACGTGAAGAAGAGACCATGTTGAAGGCAAGAGTAATTGCTGATGACCTGAAGCTGGATATGAAAATTAGCGATGTTGAATACCAGGGCGATAAAACAAAGGCAATCTTTTATTATATTGCTAATGAAAGGGTTGACTTCCGTGGTTTAATTAAAGTACTTGCCGATGAATTTCGTATCCGGATAGAAATGAGGCAGATTGGTGCCCGCCAGGAAGCAGGACGCGTAGGTGGTATCGGTTCTTGTGGGAGGGAATTATGTTGCTCCACTTTTATTACAAATTTTGTTTCTGTAACCACAAACGCAGCACGTCATCAGGAAATATCCCTTAACCCACAAAAACTTGCGGGTCAATGTGGAAAACTTAAATGTTGCCTCAACTACGAACTAAGTGCATATCTCGATGCCCGGGAAGATTTTCCTGATACAAATATTCCTTTGAAAACTGAAAATGGCGAAGCCTACCATTTTAAATCAGACATCCACCGAAAAATGCTATGGTATTCGTTCCAAAAAGAATATCCGGAAAATGTTACTGCCGTGAGTGTATCGCGGGCACATGAGGTGATTAAATTAAACAGAGAAGGTAAAAAACCAGCCCAGCTTACCGATGAAACTTTTGTTGCAGAGACCAAACCCCTTGAATTTGAAAATCAGATGGGCCAGGACAGCCTCACCCGTTTTGACGATAAAAAACCCCGGAAAAAGAAGAAAAAGAAAAGAAGAAATCAACACAAAAGAAAACCCAAGAATAACAATGATCAATAATTTTCAATTGCCGGTTTTTTTCAGCATCCTTTTGTTGCTTTTCACTAATTGTGGACACAATGTTGAATTCGATCAATATGAAACACTCTCCGATGAAACCTGGAGCGAGGATAACACCCTGAATTTTGAAGCTGTCATAACAGACACTTCTGCTGTTTATAACGTATTCATTAATGTTAGAAACAGAAACGAATACCCGATGAGCAATCTTTTTCTGTTTGTAAATACCACAGCTCCCTCAGGAAACATGCGCCGCGATACGGTGGAAATACCCATGGCTGATGTGCATGGAAAATGGTATGGGAAAAGTGTTGCCGGTATCTGGCAGCATTCACATCTTTTTAAAAAACACGTAAAGTTTCCGATACCCGGGGAGTATCAGTTTGAAGTCACCCAGGCGATGCGTATGGAAGAGCTGCCGGGTATTGTTGATGCAGGAATAAGAATTACCCGCGTAACACAATAAAAATTACAACTCAGTGTCAAAAAATAAGTTAGCCCGTTTCGCAGAAATGGAAACCTTTGATCATGTGATACAGGTTCCGTTTACCCATGTTTATAACAATGAATTTCGTTTAAAAGGAAAATGGAATGCATGGTTTGAAAAAGCAGCACCGATCGTGCTGGAGCTTGGTTGCGGCAAAGGTGAATATGCTGTGGGACTGGCAAGGGCATTCCCTGAGAAAAATTTTCTCGGCGTCGATATAAAAGGAGCGCGCATGTGGAAAGGGGCCAGAGATTCCTTTAATGAAAAGTTGAAAAATGTAGGATTTATTCGAACGCGCATTGAAACCATTCGTTCCTTTTTTGCCCCGGAAGAGGTAAGTGAGATTTGGATTACCTTTCCTGATCCCCAACTTAAAAAAAGGCGTTCTAAAAAACGACTTACTAATGCCCGGTTTTTAAATGACTATAAAACTTTTTTAGCTCCAGGTGGAAAAATACACCTGAAAACGGATAATCTGGAACTCTATGAATATACCCTTCGCCTTGTAAAACATAACCATCTTACAGTTGAAGCATTTACTCCTGACCTTTACCACTCTGAATATGTTGATGATACCAAAGGAATATACACATTTTATGAGAAAATGTTTCTGAGTGAAGGGATTCCGATCAAATACCTCCGCTTTAACCTTGATACTGACACACTCTTACAGGAACCCCCTGATGACGAAGAATAAAGACTTTTTCCAACTTGTCTGCGAGGTAACACAGCAAATTCCACCTGGAAGGGTGACCAGCTATGGAGCCATTGCCCGGTTCCTGGGCTCACCACAGTCATCGCGGATGGTAGGTTGGGCGTTAAATGCAACAAAGTCAGGTATGCCTTATATTCCAGCTCACCGGGTGGTAAACCGTAATGGGATGTTAACCGGGAAGAAGCACTTTGGTACTTCATCAGCCATGGCTCAGCTACTGCAGAATGAAGGTGTGAAAATAGAAGAAAATCAAATTCAGAATTTCAAAAATATTTTCTGGGATCCTTCATTGGAATTAATCTAAATTAATGTAAGGATTATGAATGAATATGCATATCTTTGTGCCACACAATAAATATGCCTATACAGTATATGCACACTGATTTATAATGCTGTATTTATACCTGCATAAGCTTGCCCAAACCTAATGCCGAGCTTGGTAAACCTTTTTTTTGCATTTTTTACGTGTGCCAAAGAAAAAGAAGCAACGTTTTAAGCAACAGGGAATTGTAAATTTATAACACCCGTTTTATATGGAAATAACAAAGGAAAAGATTTTAGATGCTTTAAAAGATATAAAACACCCGGAAAGTGAAAGCAATATTGTTGATCAGGGAATAATTACCGTACTTGAAATAACTGAAAACGTTATAAAGGTATCCTTAAAATTCAAGAAAAAGAAAGACCCTTTCGCTGGATCTGTTCAGCAGGCTGTGGAACGAACCATACTTGCCCTTGCCGGAGAAAACATTAAGGTAAAAGTAGAGCTTGAAACTGAAAAACCAGCTTTTCAGCAATACCAGAACCAGAAAGAAATCCTTAAAGGGGTTAAAAATATTATTGCGGTAGCCTCTGGTAAAGGCGGCGTAGGAAAATCAACCGTAGCGGTAAACCTGGCTGTTGCCGCAGCCAAATCAGGCGCCAAAGTCGGTCTTATTGATGCAGATATTTATGGCCCCTCCATTCCGAAAATGTTCCAGGCAGAACAATTAAGGCCTGTAATGGAGAAGCGTGAAGACAAAGATGTAATCATTCCCATAGAGAAATATGGCGTAAAAATTCTCTCAGTGGGTTTTTTCGTGAAACCGGATGATGCCCTGGTATGGCGGGGCCCTATGGCTACAAATGCGCTTAAACAATTGATGGAACAAGGAGACTGGGATGGACTTGATTTCCTTTTTGTTGATCTTCCGCCAGGCACCAGCGACATTCACCTCACCCTGGTGCAGGAAGTTGCTGTTACAGGAGCCGTTATTGTAACTACTCCGCAGGAAGTAGCCCTTGCAGATGCCATAAAAGGCATAAACATGTTTCGGGGCGAAAAGGTAAATGTTCCTGTTCTTGGCCTGGTTGAAAATATGGCATGGTTTACCCCTGCAGAATTGCCTGAAAACAAGTATTTTATTTTTGGTAAAGAAGGTGGTAAAAAACTTGCCGAATCTATTAATGTTCCATTGCTGGGGCAAATTCCACTTGTACAAAGCATTCGTGAAGGCGGCGATGAAGGAATACCTGCTGCTACGAATGAAGATTCCATTACCGGTATGGCTTTTAGATCACTTACAGCTAAAATGATGGAGCAGGTAAAAATACGTAATACACAAAAGGCAACAAAAAAAGTTGAAATTACACGATCCTGATAAGCGCCAAATCCTTAGAATGATTGTGAGGAGTAAAATCTAATTGTTTAAAACAAATTACGCCTGCAAATTATAAAGAGTTTAAGGTTTTTTATTCTATATTTGGGCATTTCAAATAACAATTCTAAAAATATACCAGGTGAAAAACGATATAAATTTATTGAAACGGGTAAATACGAAGCTCGAAGAAATCCGCCCTTATCTCATCGCTGATGGTGGTGATGTAACCGTAGAAGAAATCACGGATGACATGACCATTAAAGTACGTTTGATTGGTGCATGTGGCACGTGTCCTTTTAGCGTTCATACTCTGAAAGCGGGAGTTGAAATGGCCTTACGCCAGGAGATTCCTGAATTAAAAGAGGTGATAGCTGTTGACTAGGGCCTGCTGAAAAAGTCAGAAAGCTCTGAAATGCAGCCTGACGAATTGAAGATGTATTGACACTTCGAATTGAAGGCAAGTAAGCATATTGCGGCTATTTGGCTAACACTTTCAATGTTGAATTGAAAAAAATAGGTGCATGAAAATTCACAGAAAATTAATAAAGGTTCGCACTTATAACAATTGTATTGTTTGTAATTTACTGATTTAGTGTCAAAAGTGAGCTTTTCAGCAAGCCACTATTTTAATTGAAAACATGGGTTGTTTGATATAAAACAACAAGCTCAGCAATACCAAGCCGTAGAAAACACAGTTTACCGTCGTAAATGGCTTTTTTATGGCAAGGGTAACAAAGAAGTAAGTTTTTGTTCCAAATACTTACAAAAAAATTATCAATCACCAAATGGAATACGTAGCTGCGCAGAAGTGCTCTTATGTGCCTGAGTATTTTTTTTGCTATCCCCGGCCGTTCTTCCTCCAAACGTGGATGATTCAGCTCTTTCTTTTTCCATAAATTCTAACAACCTGTCTTTTGGTATGAACTTTTTCTCCAGTTCACAGGCAATTAAGTGTAACTTATGCAGGGCTTTTTTCTTATCAGAATGCTCAATGCGCGCCCGGGTCACTGTTTTCTGTAAAAGATCAATGGTTTCATCATACACAGAAGTTTGCACTGGAAACGGTGTGCCATCTTTTCCTCCGTGAGCAAAAGAAAACCGGGCCGGATCAGAGAAACGCACGGGTGTGCCAAAAATAATCTCACTTACCAGGGCAAGTGAGCGAATGGTTTTTGGACCCAGTCCTCTGAGCAATAACAAAGATTCAAAAGAGCTTATTCCCCTGTCATATGCTAACCCTATTAAAGTTCCCAGTCGTTTTAAATCAATATCACTGCTGCGCACTTCATGATGGCGGGGCATGATCAACTTCTGAATTTCAGGTATCATGTGCGCTGGCGATTGGGATGAAATTTCCAGTATGCTTTTGCGGGTTTGTCCCGCATCACGTGAAGTGAGGTTTAAAAATGCTCCAATATTTTTGCCATAAACAGAGGTGTGCGGTTCCTCTATGAAGGATTTTACCTCAGAAGACAACCAATGATATCTCCTTGCCATACGACTTTGGGTATTCATGCCCTGCTGAACAACTGCCCATGCACCATTTCTGGAAATTAAGAAACTATGCAGATAGAGCTGAAAACCATCCTGGATAGCTGTATTATCCACTTTCGCACTCAATTTACTGCTGCGTACAAGAGCCTGTCCATCGGTGCCGAATCGCTCAGAAACAGACAATAACTCTTCAGGTGTTTTTAATGAATGCTTGCCACGTCCTCCGCAGACATATAAACCAAGATGTTCACTTCGTTTATTTATACTGCGTTTTAAAGCCCCCATCACAGAAGTAGTTATCCCCGATGAATGCCAATCCATGCCCAGCACTGCACCAAAGGACTGAAACCAGAATGGATCACTAATCCTACCCAACAATCCCTGCACACCAAACTCCTCAACCAAAACCTCCACAATAGCACCACTAAGCCGCTCCATTCGCTGGTAAAGCCAGGCTGGTACTCTTCCACCATGCAGCGGCATATCGCTATATCCGGATTTTTTCACTTAGGGCAAATGTTGATATCAGATTATAAGTCAAATGGCACACATCTATTGACATCTTCTCAGGTAAAGATACAAAAATCAAACCGCTCTTACTTTACAAAACAATATTTTTCGAACCTCATTTGCCTCATATAACGGAAAGATCTGTTGAATGATTTTTAGTATTTTTGGGTTTTAATGTCATTATTGAACATAAAAACCCAGCTTATGGATATTAATCCAAACATCAACCCGGCCTGGAAAGAACTGTTAATTGATGAATTTAATGCGCCATACTTCATAGATCTAAAGAAATTTCTTTTGGAAGAAAAAAGCCAATACACTATCTACCCTTCAGGCAGTGACATATTTAATGCTTATAACCATACTCCCCCTGATAAGGTAAAGGTTGTGATTATTGGCCAGGACCCTTACCATGGACCTGGACAGGCGCATGGTTTATGCTTTTCAGTGAAAAAAGGAATAAAACCACCTCCTTCTCTTGTCAATATCTTTAAAGAAATTCATTCTGACCTGAACTTGCCAGTTCCTGCCCATGGAGATCTTTCCAGTTGGGCCAGTCAGGGTGTGCTTTTGTTAAATGCCACACTTACCGTTCGTGCTCATCAGGCAGGTTCACATCAAAAAAAAGGCTGGGAAAATTTTACCGATGCAACCATAAAAAAAATATCTGATTATGCTGAAGGGGTGGTGTTTTTGCTCTGGGGAAGATTTGCTCAAGCCAAGGAAAATCTAATTGATACTGAGAAAAATTATGTGCTAAAAGCGGCTCATCCATCACCTTTTTCAGTCCACAATGGATTTTTTGGATGCCGGCATTTCAGCAAAACAAACGAAATACTGATTAAACAAGGAAGGGTGCCTGTTGACTGGAGACTGTAATTACCTGAAACCCTAATTATATGCGGGACATACTTTGCCACGGCCTCCTTTGCGGTATCCATTATCATCAGAGCAACGAAATAAAAGATTGATGCCCAAATGGAAGTTCATGGTTCTTGCATGATAGGGTACTAAAATTCCTGAAGCAGTATCACGGGCGTACTGAACCGGCATCATATCGGTAAAGAAATAAAACTGAAAATAACCTGCTGTTACCATAGCCCCTCCGCCAATATTATTAAAAGATTGGTTCATTATAGAATAACTTCCAATCACATGAAGATTTGAAACAGGATTGTAGCGCATGGAGAAAGTAACCGATGGATAAAAATTCCCATTATGAATATCTGTCCTTCCAGTTAGGCCTGCGTAAAGTTTTTCCATAAAATGATATTGAATTCCACCCATCAATTGCAGCGGTAGAAGGGTAAAGTAAGGGTCAGCATTATTAGATAAATAAAAATGATTACGCAAAGAATCTTCCAGGGCATTAATAACATCCTGGTCTGTGGTATTAGCAGCCAGATTATTTAAATCAATTCCATTAAATGTAAATGATGCATCTTGCTTCAGGGACTGGACATTTGACTTCCACCTTATAAACCCAAGATTCAGTGCAGAAGCAGAAAATTGCACTGCATCAGTATATTCATAAACTACGCCGGCATCAAGGGCGATACCACGGTTTTTATTGAAGAAATAATTCTGAAGGGGCGATTCAGAAACAGCATCAAAATCGATACCATTAACAAATCCACTGGCATCCTGAGTAACTTGCATGGGTATAGCACTTCTGATGTCAATATTACTATTGGCAGTGAGTGTAAGTGGATTATCTTCCGTATCAACTGAAATATCAGAAGTTCGTGTATGAATATTTGCTGCACCCTGTAAATATTTTAAGCGCGCTCCCACCCTCAGTTTTTCACCATAGAAAGTTGAAACCGCAACAGAGAATTCAGTAAAAGCCTGTAAAGTAAGAAAAGAATTGCCCAGATTAAAGTCTCGTGGTTGATCCGTGTTCAAATCCCAGTTGCCATCCGTAGCCTTAAAAAAATCATCCGGTAGTCCGGATGCTGCAAACAGATGGAACGCAATGCGGCCGGAGATATAATAGTCATCATATTCAAATCCGCCACCCAATAACGTTACATTAGACGTAAAAGCCATGCGGTTGTTTCTTGAGGCATTATCAATAAGTGTATTGAAATCAATAAAGTTATTCTCCTCTGCAAAGGGAGGCTGATATAAAAATTCTTTGTAAGAAAATAAATTATTATGATAGCCAAAATAAATGGAAGAGATAAGTGGTAATTCAACAAAAGATTCACAGTTTAACCCTACCGCAGGATTAAGGTGAAGAGACTGCGGTAATTTATGATTCAGGTAAAGTGTATTTATCTGTGCTGCAGTTTTTAAAACGCATAGCAGGAGAGATACAGAGAATAAAATGTACTGCTTTTTAAAACACATTTTCTCCACGTTTTTGCTTGGTATGCATATCAGGGTAGTCCATATCAGTTAAAATCATCAGAGGAACCTTCCACATCAAGTACAAGCCCCATCTGAACATCTAAAAAATGATGACTATAAATTCCTACATTTTGGGGGGGAACCTGATCATAACCCGTTGTTTGAAAGTAAGCCTTACTGATTAGATAAGCTCCCTGGTTTTTGTAACGATCAAATTGTTCTCGGCTTATTTCTGTAATAACAGGATCATTTTTATTGGGAACTGTATTTATCCCTTCATTGAGTGCCCCATTTATAACTGGTCTCTCTGTAAAAAGCGAATCAATAATTACAAAGTCTTCATTCGTAATATAGGCCTGAAAATGAAAATCTACAGGAAATGCATTGGTAGCATAAAAACGAAAAAAAGCTCTTTTCACCTGTTCCGCATCGTCGGTGATAAAATCATTTAAATTAAACTGGATTGTGTCAGAAACAAGAATATTGCCTGCATTTCCAAAAAGAGGCAGAATAAGCTCGAATTTGAATTTCGTTTGACTAGTATTTGAAATAAATTGCTGCTCGCGGATGTTTTCAGGATTTAAGGTCAACTGAGCACCTATTGAAATATCCTCTGGTGCAAATCCAGAAACTTCAGAGAAATTCCAACCTTCACGCTCAATAATTAAACTGTCATTCACAGTTTGTCCGGATTGCACCAATGCAGGATAATTATATATCCATGGATTAATAGTGTCAGGAAGGTCATCTCCGGTAAATGGCTGCTGGCCTCCGTGACGTGTTTTACTTTCAAAACTGATAAACCCAATACCTGCAGGTGCGCCAATGGAGTTTTCAGAGAAAATCTTTAGCACCGGCCGGGCAAAATAAAAAGCGCCCTGAGTATTTTCAGTATAAAGATCAAGCAACAGTTGATCCTGTGGCACAGGAATGGCATAATTACCAAAAATACCATAAATAGTACGATAAGAAAAATTATGTAATGATATTTCATAATCCAGAACAGAACTGCCTGGGTTAATGCTTTCATTAAAACCAGAGGGTGAAATCTCTGTTTCGATGATAAGTAAAAAAGCATTTTTTTGGTCGGCGTGTGTATGCAGTGTAAATTCACTTGGTTCAGCTATCTGCTGGACAAGTTCACTGTTGGCTGATATGGTTCGCTCAAAAGCAATGCCTCCAACTGTAATATCCTGAATAAGCATCCTAAAGGAAATATTACTATTAAGGGCAGATGTGGTTTTTATGCTGAAACCAAACTGATCAAAAATAATTCTGTTCATTTCAGTGGCACTGGATGAAGGGATTAATTCCATCTGTAACCATAAAGAGTCAGTAATTACAAGTGGTGTAGGCAAATCATTCACCTGAATTACCTGTGTGGTGTTATTTATAATTGTTTGGCTCTCCGAGATGTTTTTAAATGAAAAAATATCTGCTGCTCTGGGTGTTTCAAAATCCGTTGCATAACGCAATTCAAGCAGGCCATTGTCTCCAACCAGAATTTTTCCGATAGATAAGTCAGCAAAAAAATCGTGGGCTGTAAAAGTTTTATACCCCACAGGAACCCCTATACCGGATTTAAAATCGTATTTACTTTCCAGTTTAGTAGAATCAAAATCATCCTTTACACATCTGGCAAACAGAAGAGCGAAAAGAATTAATATAATTGCATGTTTTTTTACCATAATATACTGTTAATACATAAACAGAGAAAACGGTAATCTTGTTGTGTTTAAAACACGAAGAAAAAATTTCTTCTGTTTCGTTTTACTAAACTTTGTTTAATTAATTATATTTGTTCATCAAGTAAAAATGAAATTTGATCAATAATTAAAATCATTTTTGGTGATTATCTCGTTTTTAGTATTAAAAAAGTATTAATTTAGATTTTGAAACTTAGGGAAAAGTTAAATATAACGTGTATAAAGAAAAAATAAAAATGGAAAAAATTGAAATCGAAGCAACTCCTTCAACTCCAAATGTTTTGGCTGAACCAGGCAAAGGATTAACAATTAAAGGCAGGTCCTTACCTGAAGATCCGGTGACTTTTTATGCACCAATCATAAAATGGTGTAAAAACTATTTAAACCCCGGTGATGAAATTTTATTCAAACTGGAATATTTCAATACCAGTACTTCAAAAATAATTTACAATATTTTGAAGGTAGCAGAAGAAAGTTTTGAAAAAGGACTAATTACCGTGCATTGGCATTACGAAGAAGGTGATGAAGATGGACATGAATCCGGTTTACTTTACCAGGATGAATTGCCCGGATTAAAATTTAACTTCCATGAATTTTCAGAAATGGAAACGTTATAAAACTATATAATATACTGTTATCGTAAGAAAGAGGCTTCCGTTATGGAAAGCCTCTTTTTATATTCTGGCAATAATTTTATTAGCCGAAAAGATGGAGGATAAATGATTTTTATCACTATTTTCAGAAACGTATGTTAGTGTTCTTTAATTGATAATCATATATTAATCTTATACTTTAGCAATAAATATTCGAAAGCCTCTTCAAAGTATATGGCTCAGCCGTATTATATATTATTTGCATAACTAAAAATATATGTTTCTTCCTCATAGATATATGATGTTATCTAAATCTATTCTGTTTTGTATAAGCTTTTGCATTATTTATGTCCGTGGCTATACACAAGAATATCCGGATTTTTTTTCTGATGCAGATATCAAAAAGCTTGAGAAATCAGAAAATAACAGGGAAAAAGCGGCTACTCTTACCAAAGAAGCTAATGAGTATTATGTCGAAGTTTATTCTATGCAGTCATCTGATGATGACAAAAAGATTGAAAAAAAAGCTGAAAAGCTTGAAAAGAAAGCCCTAAGTAAGCATTTACACGCAGCAGGTTATTTTGCAGATGCAAATGAAGTAAAATACAAATTATATCATACTGCTCTGCAAAATAATATAGAAGAGATAACGGATGATGAGTTAAACCAGACAAAAGCAAAATTGCTTCTTGAGCAAGCTGAAGAATATTACAAGAGAGCCAAAGATATGCGCAGAGATGCAGCCAGGCTGAAAGAAGACAAACAAAAATATCAAAAACTGGCAGAGGCACTGGAGTACGAAACCCTGGCTTTTGAGAAACAGGATGAAATTATGGTTATTCTTGCCGTTCATAACCCCTCCAAAAATGGGGTGCAATACCTTACACCTGTTGCCAGAGCAGATGCACCAACAGTTTTAAATGAAGCACAACAGAAAGAAGTAGAATTAAATGAAAAACTGTTGGAGGCAATTCTTGCCTCTCTAAATTCAAAATCAGAAGATGAACTTAAAGCTGATTTCAGAAAAATAGATTATTCCAGTGCAACAAGCATAAAGGATAGTTGGTACAACTATTTATACCAGGAATACGGTAGCGAAGAATTGGTAGCTGAGCAAAAACAGGATGCAGAACCAGCGACATCCAATTCAGCTGCACAGGAAAGGGTGGAAGAAGAAGATATACAAACTGCAAATGACCAGGATCTTCCCAACGCAATAACAGCAACTACTCCTGTTGAAACTTCTGTATCCACAGAGTTGCCATTAGTTACTATGGAAAAAAAACAAGAGATGCCTGCCCAATCAAAAGCCATACCGGAAACCTATCGTATTCAGATTGCTGCCGACAGGGAGCCACTGACACAACGCACCTTGCAGCAGCTCTACAAAGGCGATAAAAAAATCAGCATAATCAATGAAGATGGTTATAATAAATACAGCATAGGGGAATTCGAAACATTTGAAGAAGCGGAAGCTTATAAAACCAAAATGGGTATACCCAATTCATTTGTAGCCGCTAACACTCCTGATCAGGTACAATCTCAGGTAGAGATGAAACCCCTGGCTGGGGAAAAAACTACCCCAAAAGCAAACCTGACAGAAAAAACGGCAAATCAAATTAGTAATAAAAGAATTGATGAGAATCAAATAATTTTTAAGGTTCAGATTGCCGCGAGCAGGGTTCCTTTAAGCAAGCAACAACTAAGATCTATTTATGATGAAGAACATGCAATAACCATGTTTGAGGAGGACGGGTGGTATAAATATGCCATTGGCGTCACCAACGACTACACTAAAGCGGTAAAGGTAAGAGATGAAGCTAACATCAAAGGTATTTTTATCGCAGCCTATCTGCATGGAGAAAAGCTTAAATTATATGAAGCCAGGAAGCAAGCCGGCCAGCTTAATGATAGTGGGCTTCAGTTTTACGTGCAGATTGCAGCCAGCAAATCAAAGATGAAGGATACACAATTACGCAGGGTTTATAAAGGAGAACTGGATATTGTTGAATTTTTCGAGGAAGGATGGTATAAATACCGGCTTCCCGCCGGAAGCTCCTACGCAGAGGCTAATAACCTGCGCAGAAGATTGGGTATAAAAGGATCATTTATTTCAGCATATAAAGACAACCAAAAAATACCCATACAGGAAGCCATCCAACAATCTTATAAATAACTACAGAAAATAAAATGTATAACTAAATATCTATACGTATGAAAACGAAGATTATCTTTCTTTTAAAATCAGCAGTTAAACTAACTGTAATATTGCTCTTATTCTCATCATGTCTTTCTCAAAAAAAAGTACGCCTGTTGCAGGAAAAAGCAATTCAGGATTTATCTTCAGAGATAAATAATCCTGGAGCCAATACTTACCTGCTCAGAAGTGGTGATCATTTGTATATAAAAATATATAGTGTTGATCCAAAAACAAGTAAACTTTTTCAAACAGATTTTCCAATAAATTATACAGGTACATATTTATTTTTAAATAGTTATCCTGTTGACAAAGATGGATATATCAACTATTCTTTTATTGATAAATTATATGTGAAAGGGCTTTCTGTTGACCAGGTGCGCAACATGCTTCAGGAAACAATAAATGAATATTTTAATGAAGCAACTGTTTATGTAAGACTTGTAAACTTCCAGGTGGCAGTACTTGGTGAAGTCAGCAAACCCGGTAATTTCACACTTGATCAGGATCAGATTAACATTTTTCAAGCCATTGGACTTGCCGGAGGCATTAATCAGTTTGGAAACCGTAAAAAGGTCACTTTGATAAGGCAAACTGTAAGCGGTTCTGAGGTGCATTACCTGGATCTTACCGACAATGGAATACTGCAATCTGAATTCTATTTCCTTATGCCCAATGATATGATTTATATTGAACCATATCCAAGTCAGGCATACGCATTTGAGAAATTCCCTTATTCTACTTTCCTTACTTTTCTATCTCTGGGAGGAGTAATTGCATCTATTGTAATAAACCTAAATTAATATGTCTGTAAAAAATCAGTTTGATGCTTTACGCTTGACAGAAAATGTCTGTTTACATTCGCAAACCCCCTTTTTCTCACTTCACAAGCCTTGAAAGTGAAGTATTCTTCTAATACCTGGATTTATGCACAAAAACTAATTATATAATAAATATTCCGGTGACTGACCAATTTCAGGATTTTCAGAATGAAGAACAAATAAATATCAAAGAAATACTTTTCAAATATCTTAGATATTGGAAAGTATTTCTTCTTACTATACCTCTCGGTATAGGTATTGCATATATTATAAATCATTTTACGCTACCTGTTTACCAGATTTCCGCAAAAGTATTGTTACAGGAAGAGAAACAGCTATTTGACCCGGAATCAATTATAGGTGGTAGTTTGTTTGGAAATGATCCAGGGTATAAAATCCAAAATGAGATAGGGATTATCACCTCAAAAGAATTAACCAAAAAAGCACTTCAATCACTCGATATGAGGGTAAGTTACTTTTATGAGGAGAATTTAATTCAACGGAATCTATATCCGGCTAAACCATTCCTGATAATACCAGACACGCTCCATCCACAACTCATACATTCTGTTTTTCAAATAAAATTTCTTGGAACCGACAGTTTTGAGATAAAGACAGAATGCGAAAATATCATCACATACAATTTCCCAGAAAACACCTCGGATATTATTAAAGAACCATATAATTTTTATACCCGGGCGGCATTTAGTGATACCATTAGCACTCCATTTTTTCGCTTTATGGTGTACCTGAATTCTCCGATTGCACTCAGTGAAGCTGAAGGGGAATATTCCTTCAAATTCAATTCATTATCTGCCTTGATAAATCAATTTCGGAATTTTGAGATTCACCAAATCCCCAATGCAACAATTCTAAATATTATTACCGAAAATAACAATATTAAATTAGCTGTGGATTTTTTAAATTCACTAACCGATGCATACCTTCAAAAAGGAATTGAAAGAAAAAATCAAATCGCCACCAATACCATAGAATTTATCGATAACCAGCTAATGGATATTACCGATTCCCTTACGCTCTCTGAAAAATCACTACAGGATTTTCGATCATCACGCAGCTTGATGAATATGGACTTTCAGGCACAGCAAACCCTGCAAAAACTTGAAGACATACAAAACACTAAGGCTGAGCAAGCCATTCAACTGCGGTATTTTGAATATCTGAATAATTACCTCCGCAACCAGGATGAAGGTGAAGCCATTGTAGCACCCTCCGCTATGGATATTACCGATCCTTTGCTTCAAAGTCTTTTAATGGAGCTTACAGCTATGTATAGCGAGCGATCAGAATTAGAAATTAACTCATTAAAAGACAACCCAATAATAGAATCTCTTAACAAACGAATTGAAGATAAAAAAGAAGCCATTCTGGAAAGTTTATCCAATATCATTAAATCCACTCAAATTAACATTGATGAATTAGATAAACGCATTCATACTATTACCTCAAGTATAAACCAACTCCCTCAAACAGAGCGGGAATTATTTAGCATAGAACGGAAATTTAAACTCAATGATGCCTTATATACTTTCCTATTAACAAAGCGCTCAGAGATGCAAATTTCTAAAGCCTCGAACTTACCTGTGAACGAGGTTATACAACCAGCAGCAGCCAATGATTTTGTGCTTACTGCACCCAGGCCCAGAACAAATTACATCATAGCACTGGCACTTTCCATTGGAATACCTGTATTAATCATCTTTCTAATAGAATTTTTAAATGATCGCATCACTTCTAACCGGCAAATAGAAAAAATAACAAATAACCTGATACTGGGTCATATAATTCATAGCAACAAAGCAGAGAAAAATGTTGTGTTGTCGCATTCTAAATCATTAATAACAGAATCATTCCGGAACATTAGGACTAATTTACGGTTTGTGGCCAGTGAGCATGAAAAACACACTGTGTTAATCACTTCTTCGATGATGGGCGAGGGAAAAAGTTTTCTTTCTGTTAACCTGGCGTCTGCTTTCGCTATGAATAATAAAAAGTGTATTATTCTGGGTTTCGACCTTCGTAAACCAACCCTCCATCAATATTTTGATTTAGATTCTGAAGAAGGTTTAAGTACATACCTTAGTGGAAATAGTAATCGTGCAGACATCATTCACAAATCATCCCATGAAAACCTTGACCTCATTCTCTCAGGTCCGGAACCTCCTAATCCTACTGAGCTCATATCATCCCCCCGGACAAAGGAATTATTCCAATACCTGGGAGAGGTTTACGATTATATTTTTATCGATAGTCCACCAGTGGGATTAGTTACTGATGCGCTGCTCCTTGAAGAATTTGCTGATGTAAATGTTCTTACGGTAAGGCACAACCACAGCAGGGAAAGGGTGTTTGAGAATACCATCCGGGAACTTAATCGCAGAAATATTAAAAACGTGAATATTCTCATCAATGATATCAGGGTAACGGCAAATTCATACGGTTATGGGCATGGTTATGAATATGGATATGGTTACGGGTATGGGTATCAAAGAACATAATCTGCAGATTCCTTTTATGGAATTTTAGAATATAATCCGATTTCCCATTTCTTTTGATAAAGAACGCTTAAGATTATTTAATGCCATCAGTTTAAGCGAACATTGTTTGATCCCCTCAGAATCATTATTTTTTTGTGCTGCCTGAAACTCCAGCTTTACCTGATCAAGCATCTTTTTCACCTTAGTGCCTTTAAATGCCATTACACATTGTGGTACCAGAAATTTGAGCTTCATTTCTTCTGTTTCAACGTACGTTTCATTTTTTAGCCATATTTTACTCAAATTAGGTGTGGGACCCAATAAATCAGCGGCTGTATGAGAAATATCTGCCTCAGCATTTGTGGTAAAAAAACGCTCTGTAGGAATATTATCCGCTACCACAGATTCTGAATACATCTTAAAAATGCGTTTATATACAGGATGTTCCAGTTCCAGCTCATCGGCCAGAATTTCATTTACGATAAACTTTGCCACCTTTAGCGAATGATCCTGTCCATCAGCTGAATCAATATTCATTTCCTTATCCCCGTAATGTAACAATATACGTATTATCTCGCGTTCAATGGGAAACTCATTGCCCGATGGTGGGTGCTCCTGTGCAGACCGTATATCAGGAGCGGGCGCAAACGTATTTTTTTCTACCCCTGTTTTTCGTTCAAGTTTTTTGCGACGGGCTTTTCCTACCTCTGAATAAATTACTTCTTCCTTAGTTTCAAGCAGTTTTGTTACCTCACGGATGTATTCTGCCCGTATAATAGCATCAGGAACCATGGCAATGCTCCGTACAATATCACTGATCAAGGTAGCCCTTTTCACCGGATCATTCCCTGCTTTTGATAAAAGTAATCCTGTTTTGAACAGAATAAAATTGTTTTCATTCTCCTGGATGTATGCCTCAAGCGCTGAAAAACTCTGACTTTTCGCAAAAGAATCGGGGTCTTCGCCTTCAGGTAAGGGAATTACATTCACATTCATTCCCTCTTCCAAAATGATATCAATCCCTCTTAACGAGGCTTTTATTCCCGCCTCATCCCCATCATAAATAACTGTAAGATTATTTGTGAATCTTTTAACCAGGCGTACCTGCTCCTGAGTTAGGGAGGTACCGGATGATGCCACCACATTTTCTATTCCATGCTGATGCAGGGATAATACATCGGTATACCCTTCCGTAAGGTAGCATTTATCTTTTTCAACAATAGATTTGCGTGCCTGAAAAATACCATATAATATTTTGCTTTTATGATAAATTTCTGATTCAGGAGAGTTCAGGTATTTGGCTGTCTTTTTATCACTACGGAGTATACGTCCGCCAAAACCGGATACTTTGCCTGACAGGGCATGAATAGGAAAAATTACCCTTCCGGAAAACCTGTCAAAAATATTTGTGTCGCGCTCAATGCATAACCCGGTTTTTACCAGGAATTCTTTTTTATATCCATTTTTGAGTGCGGCCCGGGCAAATGAATCTCTTTGATCAAGAGCATATCCGAGCTGAAATTTCTCAATCACATCTTTACGGAAACCTCTCTCTTTCAAGTATGAAAGGCCAACAGAAATACCTTCTTCATGATTAAACAGGTTATTTGAAAAAGTAGTTTGTGCAAAGCCAGAAAGAACCAACATACTCTCGCGTTCATCCTTCTTTTCTGCCTCTTCTGGTGTGGCTTGCTTTTCCACCACCTCTATGCCATACTTCTTACCCAGGTACTTTAATGCTTCAGCATAACTCATGTGCTCAACATCCATCACAAAGTTTACAGCATTTCCGCCTTTGCCACAACCAAAACATTTATAGATGCCTTTGGCAGGAGAAACAGTGAATGAAGGTGTCTTCTCATTGTGAAATGGACAAAGGCCAAGGTAATTTACTCCCCTTTTCTTTAATTGTACAAAATCGCTCACCACATCCACCACCTCAAGGCTGTCGTAAATCTTTTCTATGGTTTGTTGTTCAATCATTTACAGGTTTTTCTTTTGACATAAAAAATGCAATGGCTGCAATGGTAAAGTTAAGCATTTTTCACATGGTCTGACGATTATCAGAACCAAACATTCATTCCCGGTAAAAAGAATAACCTTTTTTTGTATCAACGCAAAAGATTAAAAAGTTGCCATATCACTTCTAATTTGGTAATTTTGAAAGATCAGAGCTCAATCATCAAAACCATAAATAAATTGAAAAATTTAGTAGTTTTAACAGGTGCCGGTATTAGTGCTGAAAGCGGACTCAAAACCTTTCGGGATATGGGAGGACTTTGGGAAGAGTATGATGTTATGGAAGTAGCCAGTGTGGACGGCTGGGAAAATAATCCACAACTAGTACTTGAATTTTATAATCAGCGCAGAAAACAAATGATTCAGGCTAAGCCTAATAATGGCCACATTGTACTGGCAGAACTTCAGGAAGAATTCAATGTTGAGATCATCACCCAAAATGTTGATGATCTGCACGAAAGAGCCGGAAGTAAAAATGTATTACATTTACATGGCGAATTAAAAAAGGCCCGCAGCAGTATTGATGAAACAGATGTTTTTGAAATAGAAGGAAACGAAATTAAATGGGGGGATAAATGTAAAAAGGGCTCTCAAATCCGGCCGCATATTGTATGGTTTGGTGAAATGGTGCCCGCAATGACTATTGCCAATGAAATTGTCCGTACAGCAGATTACTTTGCGGTTATTGGAACTTCGCTTAATGTTTATCCCGCTGCCGGACTACTTTTTATGGTTAATGAGAAAGTTCCTAAATTTCTGGTAGATCCCGAGACCGTTTCAGTAGCTTCGGATACAAATATGCATTTGATAAAGGAAAATGCCTCTACAGGTGTAATGAAGATGCGAGACGTGCTATTGCAGGACTAACCGGGCTCACTGAAAAACTCACTTTTACCTCTAAATCATTGAATTACAGTCAATAAACTTGTTAAATACCTTTATTAATTAATCTGGGATTTTTCATGAACTCCTTTTTTCAATTTCAATAATAAAAGTGTTAGCGAGAAAGCTGCAATCTGCTTCCCGGCATTAAATTCGAAGTATGTCAATACATCTTCATTTCGTCAGGTTGCATATCACAGCTTTCTGAGTTTTTCACCAGACCCTGACTAATCCCAAAGAATTGGATTATCTTTATCGCCATATTTAACCTATATATCTGATGATGAAATATTTTGCAGCATTAGTTTTCGCCATTTTCTCCTTCTCCTCTATTCATGCACAGCGTTTTCAGGGAGGCCCATTATTCGGCTTAAGCGCCGCCCAAATAGATGGCGATAATCTTTCAGGATACAACAAGGCAGGACTGGTGGCCGGAGCCTTTGTACGCACAAATTTTATGGAGGGCGCAGGTATGCAGCTGGAGATAAAGTACATAGGGAAAGGAGCTTCGGATCCTGTTACAGAATTTGACCCGGATTACTATAAAATCAGATTGGATTATATTGAAATCCCAGTATTATTCTATTTTAATCCGGGGGTAAAAGGTTTTTATATTGAAGGCGGACTTGCCCCGGCTTATCTTATGCAAGCCAGGGAAGATGATGGGTATGGTTTTGTAGAACCCTTCGAGCCTTATAATAAACTTGATATTGCAGCTGCAGGAGGCGTAAGATATGATATTTTCGAGCACTTTTCTGTAAATGCCCGCTTTTCTTATTCCATATTGCCTGTGCTCGATCACCCAGGCGGTCAGGCATGGCGATTTAATTACGGACTTTACAATAATGTTCTCAATCTGGCAGTTTATTACACTTTTTAAAAAAATCAAGCAATGCGAATAGTGATAGCCGTAACAGGCGCAAGCGGGGCCATTTATGCCAAAGTTTTACTTAATGAGCTGCAAAAACTACTTTCGGAATCTGCAATTATTGCTTTGGTAATGACTGACACAGCAAAAGAAATATGGAAAGCTGAGCTTAAAGAAGAAAGCTATAAAGACATGCCTTGGAAACGCTATCACGAGGATGATTTCTACGCCCCCTTTGCCTCCGGATCTAATGTTTATGACGCTACAATTGTTATCCCCTGTTCCATGGGGACCCTGGGGAGAATTGCACATGGCAGCGCTGATAATTTAATTACCCGTGCTGCTGATGTGGCGTTAAAAGAAAGAAAAAAGCTTATCCTTGTCACCCGGGAAACGCCTTTGAATTTAATACAGATCGGCAATATGAAAACCATTACGGAAGCAGGCGGAATAATTTGTCCGGCAAACCCGTCGTTCTATTCGGGGCCTGCAAATATTGAGGCACTGGTAAGTACGGTAACTGACCGGGTATTGAATTTAGCCGGTATCCCAAACAATGGATATCAATGGGGAAGCAACCGGACAAAGTAGGCCTTGCTGAAAAACTCACTTTTGACACTAAATCAGTAAATTACAAACAATGAAATTGTTTTAAGTGCAAACCTTTATTAATTATTCTATAAATTT
>Ga0207419_1000958_pt1 | contig 23597 bp, 27 predicted proteins | sample ElkSloMetagenome_4_FD_184723 | JGI IMG/M metagenome (GOLD analysis project Ga0207419, IMG submission 184723) | Hot spring microbial communities from Elkhorn Slough, Monterey Bay, USA - MD2A (version 2) | ecosystem: Environmental > Aquatic > Marine > Intertidal zone > Estuary: Microbial mat ... | reverse complement strand
CCGACCATCTTGGTGCCATAGGCAATCGCCTGTTCGGAGTGGAATGTCCCCTGCGAGCCGGTGAGACCCTGACAGATGACGCGTGTGTTTTCGTTTACGAGAATGGCCATGTGTCAGACCCCTTCCTTTGAATTTTTGTTGTGCAAGATGAATGCGGGGATAAGGAACATGGCCATTGAAAGCAGCCCACCGAAGAGAGCCATCTGCGCTGCGAAGAACTCACCATAGAAGTCGCCTTCGCAAGGGCAAATCAGTTCTTCGTCTCCTACACCAATACAACTGCACCTGTTTAGCGTGAGGACGCCCCAGATCGCGCATGCCATCGGCAACACTGCGAGAAATTGGACGACCCTGTATTTCATTCTCACCCCTTCACAGCCTTCACGATCTTCTGCGCGCCGTCTTTCAGGTCGTCAGCCGCGATCACGGCGAGGCCGGAGTTGTTGATGATCTCCTTGCCCTTTTCGACGTTCGTGCCTTCCAGACGCACGACGAGCGGCACTTGCAGGCCGACCTCTTTCACGGCGGCGATGACACCTTCGGCGATGACGTCGCAGCGCATGATGCCGCCGAAGATGTTGACGAGGATGCCTTTGACCTGCGGGTCGGAGGTGATGATCTTGAAGGCCTCGGTGACTTTTTCCTTGGTCGCGCCGCCGCCCACGTCGAGGAAGTTGGCGGGTTCGGCCCCGTAGAGCTTGATGATGTCCATCGTCGCCATGGCGAGGCCCGCGCCGTTGACCATGCAGCCGATCTCGCCATCCAGCGCGATGTAGTTGAGGTCGTATTTCGAGGCGGCGAGTTCCTTGGGGTCTTCCTCGCTCTCGTCGCGCAGGGCGGCGACATCGGCGTGGCGGTAGACGGCGTTGCCGTCGAAGCTGACCTTGGCGTCCAGCACCTTGAGGTCGCCCTTGTCGGTAATGATCAGCGGGTTGATTTCCAGCATCTCCATGTCCTTCTCGGTGAAGGCCTTGTAGAGATTGCCCATGAGCGCCACGCATTGTTTGACCTGCGGGCCTTCGAGACCCAGCGCGAAAGCCACGCGGCGGCCGTGGAACGGCTGATATCCGGTGGCGGGGTCGACGGTGAAGTTGAGGATCTTTTCGGGGGTGTTCGCTGCGACCTCTTCGATGTCCATGCCGCCCTCGGTCGAGCAGACGAAACCGATGCGGCTGGTCTGGCGGTCGACCAGGAGGGCGAGGTACATCTCGGTCTCGATGCCCGAGCCGTCTTCGATGTAGATACGGTTGACCTGCTTGCCCGCCGGGCCGGTCTGGTGCGTGACCAGCGTGCGGCCCAGCATCTTCTTGGCTTCCTGTGCGGCCTCTTCGACCGATTTGGCCAGACGGACACCACCGGCCTCGCCCGCGTCAGCCTCTTTGAAAGTGCCCTTGCCGCGGCCACCTGCGTGGATTTGCGCCTTGACGACCCAGAGCGGCCCGTCGAGTTCGCCTGCGGCTGTCTTGGCGTCTTCGGCGCGCGTCACGGGGCGACCGTCGGACACGGGCGCACCGTAGCTGCGCAGAAGCGCCTTGGCTTGGTATTCGTGGATATTCATAAGACTGTCCCGGTTTGACTGAGGTTTTTCTTGGTAAAGCACAGAAAAAACGCCAGTTCTAAGGGAAAATCGGGAAACCATGCGAAAATCGGACATTTGTGATCACAGGTTTTTTGGGTGTGATCACAAAAGGGCCGCGCAGTGAGGATGAATAAGTTTTAATCATTTTGAAAAGATTCGCGAGGCTGCTAGCACGTCATCCATGGCAAGGCTCTCTTCCAGCTGGTCGGTTGTGGCGACCGTCGATGAACCGCCTGCGCTGGTGCAGGCCTTCGTGGCGTGGCACCTGCATCTGGGGGCCGAAACGGTTTACCTTTATTGCGACAACCCGACTGATCCCGTGGCCGCGATGCTGGCGCATCTGCCCGATGTCAGGCTGACGCTCTGCGACGATGCCTACTGGCGCCGCGCCGGCAAGAGCCGACCGCGCCGTCATCAGGTACGGCAGGTGCGCAACGCCCGTGACGCCTATGCCGGATGCGGCGCGGACTGGATCATCCATATGGATGCCGACGAATTCCTCTGGCCGCGAGACAGCGTCGGGACGATCCTTGCGGGCGTCGCGCCCGGGGCCGATGCGGTCGTGGTCAGCGTGGCAGAGCGGGTACACCGCGCGGATGATCCCGGTCGCCACGTGCTGGAAGGGGCCTTTCGGCATCCCTTTCGCAAGCCGCCGAAAACCGGCCTGCGCCTCTTCGGGCCGGATTACGCGCTGACGTCGCGCGGGCTGACGGGCCACGCGCTGGGCAAGACCTTCGTGCGCAAGGGGCGCGATCTGAACCTTTCGATCCACCGTCCGCGTGCCATCGCGACAGATGCCGAACCGGTCATGTCCCGCCCCGCGTCCGATACAATCGCGCTTTTGCATTTCGACGGGCTGACGCCGAGGCACTGGGTTTACAAGCTCGCCCGGATGCAGCGCGCGCTTAAGATGAACGACGGCATGCCGCCATCGGCCCACCGGCGCGCGCAGGCAGATGCCCTGCTGGCCGATCCCGCGGGGGGTGCGGCACTTTATGCGCGTCTCAAGGTCACCGATGCCACTATGCAGGCGCGCCTTGCACGCCACGGTCTATGGAGCGCAGCCGCATTCGATCCTTTTCCCGCCCTTGCGCGCTATTTCCCCGATCAGCCGATAGATCTTTCGGCCGCGGCGGTGGATGGCTGGCTGGCGGCGCAAAAGCCGGATGTCATCGCGTTTCTCGACAAGGCGGGCGATGCGGCGGGGGACTAGCCGCGGGCCGGTTGCTGCCGGACAAAGCCGGCGTGGCGCAACCGTCCCGCGCGGGGGTCCGGGCGTTCGGATCAGGCGAGGCTTTCGTCGATGCCCTTGCACGCCTTGACGAGACCTTTGACGGCATCGACGGAGTTGTCGAACATCGTCTGTTCGTCCTTGTTCATCTTGATTTCCACGACGCGCTCGATCCCGCCGGCACCGATGATCGTCGGCACGCCGACGTAGAAGCCATCAAGACCATAGGCACCATCGACATAGGCCGCGCAGGGCAGCAGGCGCTTTTGATCCTTCAGATAGGCTTCGGCCATTTCGATGGCCGAGGTTGCGGGCGCGTAGAAGGCGGATCCGGTCTTGAGAAGGCCGACGATCTCGGCGCCGCCGTCACGGGTGCGCTGGACGATGGCGTCCAGTTTGTCTTGCGTGGTCCAGCCCATCTGCACCAGATCGGGCAGGGGAATACCGGCGACGGTGGAATAGCGCACCAGCGGCACCATCGTATCGCCATGACCGCCAAGCACGAAGGCCGTCACGTCACGCATCGAGACGTTGAATTCCTCGGCCAGGAAGTGACGGAAGCGCGCACTGTCGAGCACACCGGCCATGCCGCAGACCTTTTCCACCGGCAGACCGGAAAACTCGCGCAACGCCCAGACCATGGCGTCGAGCGGGTTGGTGATGCAGATCACGAAGGCGTCCGGCGCATGGGCGGCGATGCCTTCGCCGACGGATTTCATGACCTTGAGGTTGATACCCAGGAGGTCGTCGCGGCTCATCCCCGGCTTGCGCGGCACGCCGGCGGTGACGATGCAGACATCCGCGCCCGCGATATCGGCGTAATCGTTGGTGCCTTTGAAGCTGCCGTCGAATTTGGCCGAGGGGCCGGATTCAGCGATATCGAGCGCCTTGCCTTGGGGAATGCCTTCGGCAATGTCGAACATGACGACATCGCCCAGCTCCTTGACGGCAGCGAGATGCGCAAGCGTCCCGCCGATCTGACCGGCGCCGATAAGTGCAATCTTGGGTCTGGCCATGAAACAGGTCCTTTGGTGGTTTGAACGTTGGCGGAGTGCGTAAGGCTTTGCCCGCCGTTGCGCAAGCCTGCTGCACTGCGGCAGGGGCGGTCGGCACAGTGGTCAACCCGCCCCGGACGCGCTAACGATGGTCAATTCAAACGGTTTTCGGAGACAGGCGCGCATGGAGTTCGGGTGGGAGTTTTTCGCCGTCGGCATTCCCGCCATTATCTTCGGGGGTATTTCCAAGGGGGGCTTCGGGTCCGGAGCGGCCTTTGTGGCGGGCGCGATTCTGGCACTGGTCGTGCCGCCGGCCGCCGCACTGGGGATCGTCCTGCCGCTGTTCATGCTGGTCGATCACGCGACGCTGCGGCCTTACTGGCGCAAGTGGCACTGGCCGTCGGCAAGGGGTCTGCTGATCGGGGCGGTGCCGGGGTGTGTCATCGCGGCATGGCTTTACACCTCGGTCGACGGGGATGTCTTTCGGCTGTTGATCGGGGTGATCTGTCTGGCGTTCGTGGCGTTCCAGCTGGCGCGCAGTCTTGGCTGGCTGGAAATCCGGCAGATGCCGTTTTCCGCCCCCTGGGCCTGGTTTGCAGGCCTGATCAGCGGGTTCACCAGTTTCGTCAGCCATGCAGGGGGGCCCGCGGCCGCGGTCTTCTTGCTGTCACAAGGGCTGGGCAAGACCACGTATCAGGCCACCACCGTCGTCGTTTTCTGGGCGGTCAACTGGATTAAGGCGGTGCCCTACGCCTTTCTGGGGATCTTCACGTGGGACACGTTACAGGCGAGCCTGCTGCTGGCGCCGTTCGCACTTTTGGGGGCATGGATGGGTGTGCAGGCGCACCGGTTCATCCCCGAGCGCCTGTTCTTCGCCGTGACCTACGTATTGCTTGTGGTCACCGGCGTCCGCCTGATCTGGGTGGCGGTCTAGGCGTCCTGACCGGCGGGCGGCAGCGCTTCGTTCATGGTCTGGTAGGCGCGGCCGGCGGCGGCAAGGCAGGTGGGCCCGCCCGGCCGGGTCACCGTGATGGTCCATGTGCCCGTTTCAAGCGAGGCGAAGACCTCGACCACGGAATTGTCGTCGGTCAGGCCGATCGACTGCCGTGTCTCGCCATAGGTCTGCGCGAGGGTGGCCACCACGGTGGCATGGTCGGCACATTGTGCCGCCTGTGTCTGTTGCGCTGCCAGAAACAGCACCGAGAACCCCATCGCGGTCATCACAAGTCGTGTCATTCGCTTTCCTTTCGGCTGTAGCTGCGCCACGGACCCGTTGCCGGGGGCGTGGTCGCGGAGGCCGCAAGTCTGCAAAGAACATTCCGCCAGAATGGTTAATGCACCGTAACGATGGGATCCGTCGTGATGCGGCATATTCGGGGTTGAACTTTTCGGCGGTGTCTGGCCTTTTCCGCGCAACTTTGTTGCGAGGTGTAGTTCATGCACGACCGTCCCTACAGATCGGCCCTGTATATTCCCGGCGCCAAGGACCGGGCGCTGGACAAGGCGCGTGGCCTGCCTGTGGATGCGATCCTCTTCGATCTGGAGGATGCCGTCGCCCCCGACGCGAAGGTTGCCGCGCGCGATACGCTTTATGCCGCGCTGGCCGAGGGCGGCTATGGGCCGCGCAAGCGGATCGTGCGGATCAACGGCCTCGATACCGCATGGGGCCCCGAGGATGCGGCGGCCGTCGCGGCGATGGATTGCGACGCGATCCTGCTGCCAAAGGTCGACGGGCCGGCTGATGTCGATGCCCTTGCCGCCTTCGTGCCCGACCTGCCGGTCTGGGCGATGATGGAAACGCCGCGCGGCATCCTGAATGCGGCGGCCATCGCGGATCATCCGCGTCTCGAGGGGTTCGTGCTGGGGACGAACGATCTGGCCAAGGACCTCAACTCGCGCGGGCGGGCCGCCCTGACCACGTCATTGCAGCATTGCCTTCTCGCGGCCAAGGCAGCGGGGATCGTCGCGCTTGACGGGGTGTACAACGCCTTCAGGGACGAAGATGGCCTGCGCGCCGAATGTGCCGAGGGGCGTGACATGGGTTTTGACGGCAAGACCTTGATCCATCCCGCACAGGTCGCCATCGCCAATGCCGCCTTCGGGCCGACCGAGGCCGAGATCGACCTGGCCCGCCGTCAGATCGCGGCCTTCGAGGATGCCAAGGCGCAGGGAGAGGGTGTTGCCGTCGTCGATGGCAGGATCGTGGAAAACTTGCATATCGTCACGGCGCGCGCGACGCTCGCGAAGGCTGAAGCTATCGCTGCATTGGAGTCGGCATGACATTACTTATCCTCGGGGTGCTGCTGTGGTCGGCAGCACATCTATTCAAACGCGTGGCACCATCGGTGCGGGCGCCGCTGGGCGACGCGGGCAAGGGCTTTGTGGCGGTGGCGCTGTTGATTTCGGTCGTCCTCATGGTGATCGGCTACCGCAACGCCGGTGGCGCCTTCTACTGGGGCCGCGATCCGATGTGGGTGGGTATCAACAATCTGCTGATGGTCGTGGCGTTCTACTTCTTCGCGGCCAGTGCCGCGAAGGGCGACAAGATCTGGCTGGGCACCAAGGTGCGCCATCCGCAGCTGACATCCGTCATCATCTGGGGCGTCGCGCATCTGCTGGTCAACGGCGATACGCGATCCTTCGTGCTGTTCGGTGGCCTTATCATCTGGGCCATCGTCGAGATCATCATCATCAACGCGCAAGAGGGGCCATGGCAGCGTCCGGGTCGCGCGCCTGCCAAGAAAGAGGTGGTCGCGATCGTGGTGACGCTTGTGGTGACAGTGGTCGTCATGGTGATTCACTACGCCCTCGGCGTCACGCCCTGGGGGTAACATGCCGAAGATCTACCGTTTGTTGACCGAAGACGACACATCGGCCTTTTGCCACAAGGTCTCGGATGCGCTTTCGAAAGGCTGGGAGCTTCATGGCGGGCCGACCTACGCCTATGACCACGCCAATGGCGTGATGCGCTGTGGTCAGGCCGTCACGAAAGACATCGGGACACCCTATTCCGCGGACATGAAGTTGGGACAGCAATGAGCAAGACGAACGCCGGCCGCTTCTTCGAGGATTACGCGGTCGGGGATGTGATCGCCCACGCCGTGCCGCGCACCGTTTCAGCCGGTGAGCGGGCGCTCTATCACGCGCTTTATCCCGCCCGTCATGCGCTGCATTCGTCGGACGAATTCGCGCGCGGCTGCGGTCTGCGCGCCTCTCCGCTGGATGATCTGATCACGTTTCACACGGTGTTCGGCAAAACGGTTCCGGACGTGTCACTGAACGCGGTGGCCAATCTGGGCTATGCCGAGGGCCGCTGGCTGAAGCCGGTCCACCCCGGTGACACCCTGACCTCGCAGTCCGAGGTGATCGGGGTCAAGCAGAACTCCAATGGCAAGAGCGGGGTCGTCTGGGTGCGGACCACGGGGCGCGACCAGCACGGCGACGACGTGTTGTCCTATGTGCGCTGGGTCATGGTGCGCAAACGTGGCGACGGTCCGGCCCCCGAACCAGTGATCCCCGATCTGGCAAAGGCGGTCGCTGCGGAGGATCTGGTCGTTCCGGCGGGCCTGACTTTTGCCGGCTACGACTTTGCGCAGGCTGGCGAACCGCATCGACTGGGTGATTACGAGGTGGGCGAGGTGATCGATCACGTCGATGGTGTCACCATCGAAGAGGCCGAGCACATGATGGCGACGCGCCTTTGGCAGAACACCGCCAAGGTGCATTTCGACGCGACAAACCGTGAGGATGGCAAGCGTCTGATCTATGGCGGGCATATCATCAGCCTTGCGCGGGCGCTGTCATTCAACGGGTTGGCCAATGCGCAACTGATCGTGGCGCTGAACGGCGGGGCACATGCCAATCCGTGTTTCGCCGGTGACACGGTGCGCGCGTGGTCCGAGGTGCTGGACAAGGCCGAAACCCCTGCACCCGGGGTCGGGGCGATCCGTTTGCGTCTGGTGGCGACCAGGGGCGACGCGGGCGCCTTGCGCGGGGAAGACGGCAAATACCTGCCCGAGGTGCTGCTCGACCTCGATTACTGGGCATTGATGCCGGTCTGAACGCGCTCTTGTGATTTGCAGGCCGCCCGGCCCCCGGTAGGGTGATCCCATGCGAGGTGCCCTATTTGCAGGACTGGTCTCGATCGCCGGTCCGGCGATGGGGTGCGATGTCGCCCTCATGCTGGCCGTCGATGTGTCGGGGTCCGTCGATCCGGCGGAATACCGCACCCAGAAGGATGGACTGGCCGACGCGCTGGAAGAACGGGCGATCGCCACGGCCCTGATCGAAAGCCGGGCAAAGGTGGCGCTGATGCAGTGGACGGGTTCGGGGCGGCAGCGCGTCGTGCTGGAATGGGCGGGGATGGAAACGCAGGCCGATGTGGTGCGATTCGCCGCAAGGGTGCGCGAGGAGCCGCGTGTGTGGCGCAACTATTCCACGGCGATCGGCGAAGCGCTGGCACTGGCGCTGGAGCAATTCGCCCTTGTGCCGCAGTGTCGCCGCCGGATCGTCGACATCTCGGGCGACGGACCGTCCAACGAGGGCCGATCGCCCCGCGATATGCGGCAGGCGCTGGCAGCGGCGGGTGTGACTGTAAACGCATTGGTCATCGAGGAAAGCGAGCCCGGCCTGACGGCGTATTTCGCGCGGGAAGTGATCGCGGGCGAGGGCGCTTTCGCCGTTACCGCAAACACCTTCGACGACTATCCTGCCGAGATCAGGCGCAAACTTTTGCGGGAGTTGAGCACAGCCATTGCCAGCATCGAGAAATGATGATTTTTGTGATCACACAGAAAATTTCCGTGATCACAAAGGGCAAAAGTTTTTGGTTTGCGACTATTTTTCACGGGTTGTTTGCTGTCCATCGCGTGACTCGGGCATAGTTATCGTGCAAACAGACCGACAAAAGCCATCGTCCGCGATGGCGCGTGCGGAAAGAAGGAAATTTTTATGGCTGACGTGAACAGGGGTAATCGCCCGCTTTCACCGCATCTCACGATCTACCGTCCGCAGTGGACCTCCATCAGCTCGATCCTGATCCGGATCACCGGCAATGCACTGATCGTGACGGCACTGCTGATCGTCTGGTGGTTCGTCGCCGCCGCATCAGGCCCCGAGGCATTCGCGACCGCCGATGCTTTCCTGACAAGCTGGTTCGGTGATCTGGTCCTGACGCTGTCGGTGCTGGGTCTGTGGTATCACCTGCTGGGCGGACTGCGGCACCTCGTCTGGGACAGCGGCCGCATGCTGGATGTCGACCGGTCCGAACTGGCTGCACAGATGATGATGGTGCTGTCGGTCCTTCTGACGATATTCACCGTCGTCGTGGTTTAGGGGGCGAGCATGGCATTTCTGACTGACCGCAAGCGCGCTTCCGGCCTCGGGTCCGCAAAGACAGGCACCCAGCATCACTGGCAGATGATGGTGTCTTCCGTGGCGCTTCTGTTTCTTGTGCCGCTCTTCATATTCACATTCGGGTCTATCCTCGGATCGTCCTATGAAGAGGTGATCGCCTATTATCAGCGTCCCTTCCCGGCGGTGGTGGCGATCCTGACGATGCTGGTGGGGTTCTACCACTTCCGTGGCGGTGTGCAGACACTGATCGAGGACTATGTCCATGGCATGGCACGCAAGATCGCCATCATCGGCATGATCTGTGTTTCCTATACGGCGGCTGCATTTGCGGTTTTCGCAATCATCCGCATCGCGCTCTAATTCCCAAAAGGCTTACCCAATGGCTGCTTACGAATACGAAACCCATACCTATGACGCGATCGTTGTCGGCGCCGGCGGCGCCGGTCTGCGCGCGACGCTGGGTCTTGCCGAACAGGGGCTGCGCACGGCGTGCATCACCAAGGTGTTCCCGACACGCTCGCACACCGTGGCCGCGCAGGGCGGGATCGCCGCCTCGCTTGGCAACATGGGACCCGACAGCTGGCAGTGGCATATGTATGACACGGTCAAGGGATCGGACTGGCTGGGCGACACGGATGCGATGGAATACCTCGCCCGCGAAGCACCCAAGGCGGTTTACGAGCTGGAGCATTACGGCGTCCCGTTTTCGCGGACCGAAGAAGGCAAGATCTACCAGCGTCCCTTTGGTGGCCATACCACCGAATTCGGTGAAGGCCCGCCGGTGCAGCGCACCTGTGCCGCCGCCGACCGCACAGGTCACGCGATCCTGCACACGCTTTACGGCCAGTCGCTGAAACAGCAGGCCGAGTTCTATATCGAGTACTTCGCACTCGACCTGATCATGTCGGATGACGGCATCTGTCAGGGTGTCATCGCTTGGAAACTCGACGACGGCACGATGCATGTCTTCAACGCCAAGATGGTCGTGCTGGCCACGGGGGGCTACGGCCGTGCCTACTTCAGCGCGACATCGGCCCATACCTGCACCGGGGACGGTGGTGGCATGGTGGCCCGTCAGGGGTTGCCGCTGCAGGACATGGAGTTCGTGCAGTTCCACCCCACGGGGATCTACGGCGCCGGCTGCCTGATCACCGAAGGGGCGCGCGGCGAGGGTGGGTATCTGACCAACTCCGAGGGTGAACGGTTCATGGAGCGCTATGCGCCCAACTACAAGGATCTTGCGCCGCGTGACTATGTCAGCCGCTGCATGACCATGGAAATCCGCGAAGGTCGCGGTGTCGGACCGGGTAGTGATCACATCCACCTCAACCTCAGCCATCTGCCCGCCGAAGCACTGGCCGAGCGTCTTCCGGGCATTTCGGAAAGCGCGCAGATCTTTGCGGGCGTCGATGTCACGAAAGAGCCGATCCCCGTGCTGCCGACGGTGCATTACAACATGGGCGGCATCCCGACGAATTACTACGGCGAGGTTCTCAACCCCACCAGCAAAGACCCCAACGCCATTGTGCCCGGCCTGATGGCCGTGGGCGAGGCCGGCTGCGCCTCGGTGCACGGGGCCAACCGTCTGGGATCGAATTCGCTGATCGACCTTGTGGTTTTCGGCCGTGCGGCCGCGATCCGGGCCGGCGACGTGGTGGACCGCGAGGCGGCCAACCCGACCCTCAACCAGGCGTCGGTGGATGCGTGTTTCGACCGGTTCGACGGTCTGCGCCACGCCAAGGGCGAAGTGCCGACCGCCGCGCTGCGGCTCGAGATGCAAAAGGCCATGCAGGAGGACGCCGCCGTCTTCCGCACCGACAAGACATTGGCCGACGGCGTCAAGAAGATGACTGCGATCGCCGGGAAAGTCGATGATCTGCAAGTGACCGATCGCAGCCTTGTCTGGAACAGCGATCTGATGGAGACGCTTGAGCTGACCAACCTGATGCCCAACGCGTTGGCGACAATCGTCGGCGCCGAGGCGCGCAAGGAAAGCCGCGGTGCGCATGCGCACGAAGATTATGCCAGCCGCGACGATGAGAACTGGCGCGTGCATACGATCACGCATGTGGATGGCGCGAAGGTCCGGCTCGGCTATCGTCCGGTCATCACCGATCCGCTGACCACAGAAACCGAGGGCGGAATCGCGACCGCCAAAATCGCCCCGAAGGAACGGACATTCTGATGCGGCTGTTCCCCGTCATCGCCGGTATCGCGGTCCTGTCGGCCTGCGGGGATATTTCACCGGAACGCGCGGCCGACCGCTGCGAGGACCGCGCCCGCGCGGCACAGGGACCCGAAGTCGGTCTTACGGTCGGGGCCAACAGCAACACCGGCGGTTTCGCGAGCGGCAGCATCGGCATTTCGACGGACGCCATCATGGGCCGCGACCCTGTTGCCGTTTACGAAGACTGCGTTTTCAATCTGACCGGACAGCCGCCGATCAGGCCACCGCGCCTGCGTAATCTTTGAATTCCCCGCGAGAGGAAAGAGACAAGAATGGTACAACTGACACTTCCCAAGAATTCCCGCATGACGGTGGGCAAGACATGGCCCAAGCCCGAGGGTGCCACGAACCTGCGCAAGGTGCAGATCTATCGCTGGAACCCCGATGACGGAAAGACCCCCCAACTCGACACCTACTTTGTCGATATGGACAGTTGCGGTCCGATGGTTCTGGATGCGCTGATCAAGATCAAGAACGAGATCGACCCCACGCTGACCTTCCGCCGGTCCTGCCGCGAGGGGATCTGCGGATCCTGCGCGATGAACATCGACGGCATCAATACGCTGGCCTGCATTTACGGGATGGACGAGGTCAAGGGCGACATCAAGATCTACCCCCTGCCGCATATGCCCGTGATCAAGGACCTGATCCCCGACCTTACGCATTTCTACGCCCAGCACGCCAGTATCATGCCCTGGCTGGAAACCAAGACCAACCGGCCCGCCAAGGAATGGAAACAGTCGATCGAGGATCGCAAGAAGCTTGACGGTCTCTATGAATGCGTGATGTGCGCCTCGTGCTCGACGGCGTGCCCGTCCTACTGGTGGAACGGAGACCGGTATCTGGGCCCGGCGGCGCTGCTGCATGCCTATCGCTGGATCATCGATAGCCGGGACGAGGCCACCGGCGAGCGTCTGGACCAGCTCGAGGACCCTTTCAAGCTTTATCGCTGTCACACCATCATGAACTGCGCCAAGACCTGCCCCAAGGGTCTCAATCCCGCCAAGGCGATCGCGCATATCAAGAAGATGATGGTCGAACGGGTCGTCTGATCCTGCATCGGGGGGCTGTCTGCCCCCCACGCCCCTGACGGGGCGCCCCCCCGAGGATATTTCCGGGCCAATAATGAGGGCGCGCCGATGTGGGGTGACGCGCCCTCCCGGTCATTACCGGCCACGGTCATCGGCGTCCCCGCCTGTGCCGCGTGATGAGCTTGCGATCCTTTTGGTTAATCAATGGTTATTATCGGCCCGAAAATATCCTGGGGGAGGCCCGGACATCGTCCGGGGCGGGGGCAAAGCCCCCTTCAGCCGAATGCCGCCGCAAGCGCGATTTCAACCATGTCGCCAAAGCTCTTTTCGCGGTCCTCAGCTGGCAGGGCCTCTTGTGTGAGCAGGTGGTCGCTGACCGTAAGGACAGCCAGAGCGCGCCTGCCGTAGCGGGCCGCGAGGGTATAGAGTTCGGCCGTTTCCATCTCGACGCCCAGAACGCCATGCCGGACCATCTGGTCGTTCAGGTCCGGACGTTCGTCGTAGAAGACATCGGAGGAATAGATCCCGCCGACATGCGTGGGCACATCTTTGCTTGTCGCCGCAGCGCGGGCCGCGGCAAGCAGGGCGTAGTCCGCACAAGGCGCGAAGTTGAGGTCACGGAAAATTCCCCGCGACGGGGTCGACAGCGTCGAGGCCGTCATCGCAAGGATGATGTCACGGATCCCGACGTGATCCTGCATGGCACCGCAAGACCCGATCCTGATCAAGGTCCGGACGTCGTAGTCCCTGATCAGTTCGTTGGCGTAGATCGACATCGACGGCATCCCCATGCCCGAGCCCTGAATAGTGACGGCATGTCCTTGCCATGTGCCGGTGAAGCCCAGCATGCCGCGCACCTGATTGATGCAGCGCGCGTCGTCGAGAAAGGTTTCCGCCGCCCATTTCGCGCGGTAGGGGTCGCCGGGCATCAGGACCGTGGGCGCGACATCCCCTTTTTCGGCACCGATGTGAATTGTCATTCAGATCTCCGTCGCAATTCGGCCTGCGCAGGAAATGCGCCAGATGATTTCTTATATTTTCAGATCGTCAGTCGAAACACCGGCGGCGACAGCAGATTTGTACCAGGCGGGCTGACGCCCTTTCCCGGACCATGTCTGTTCGGGATCTTCCGGATTTCTGAATTTTGGCGGGGAAGGCGCCTTGGCAGCGCTTTTTGGCGGCGCCGCTTTTTTCGGCGCGGTCCCGGATGTGATTTCAGCCAGCGAGAATCCATGCGCGGCGGCGGCTTTTTCTGCCGCGGCCAAAGCGGCTTTCCTGTCTTGCGCATCGAGTTTCTGCAAAGCCTTTTCGATTTTGGCTTTCAGTTTCTCCAATTCCTTGCGCGACATTCCTTTGAGATCAATTCCCATAATTCCCTCTGATTGATTGCACTCGGTAAATGCCAGAATTGACTGGCTGATCGCCAACAATTGCGCAATACCGACAAAAGAACAATAGCCGCTATTCAGCTGCGACTGATCGAGGGTCTATCAGGGTGACGATATCGGCCATGATCTTGTTCAATTCAAAATCCTTTGGCGTATAAACCTTTGCAACGCCCATGGCACGCAATGCCTTTGCATCCTCATCGGGGATGATACCCCCGGCGATGACGGGAATATGGTCGAGGCCTGCGGCGCGCAACCGATCAATCACGTCTCGCACCAGCGGAATATGCGATCCCGACAGGATCGACAGCCCGATCACATGGACCTCGCCTTCCCGCGCGGCGGTCACGATTTCTTCGGGCGTCAGGCGAATGCCTTCATAATCGATCTCCATGCCGCAATCACGGGCGCGGGCGGCGATTTGTTCGGCCCCGTTGGAATGTCCGTCAAGGCCCGGCTTGCCGACAAGAAACTTCAGGCGACGGCCGAGGGCAGCGCTGACGAGGTCGACCTGTTCGCGCAGATCGTCAAGGCCTTCGGTGCGGTTCGAGGGATTCGCGCTGACACCCGTGGGCGCACGGTACTGTCCGAAGACATCACGGACCACATCGGCCCATTCGCCGGTGGTGACACCCGCGCGGGCACAGGCGATTGACGGAGGCATGATGTTGCTGCCGTCGCGCGCAGCCGTGCGCAGCGCTGCCAGTGCCGCCTTCACGGCTGTCGCGTCACGGTCTTCTTTCCATGCCGAAAGGCGGCGCAGCTGGTCTGCCTCGGCTTGCGGATCGGCGACCATGATGGCGTCTTCGCCCGCGGTCAGCGGCGAGGGTTCGCCGGCCTGCCACTTGTTGACGCCAACGACGGTGGTGTCGCCTTTCTCGATCCCTGCAATGCGGTTGGCGTTGCTCTCGACCAATCGCGATTTCATGTAGCCGATCGCGCCGACCGCACCGCCCATCCCGTCGATCTGTGCCAGTTCGGCGCGGGCGCCCTCTTTCAGCGCGTTCACCTTGCGGTCGATGGCGGGGTTGCCGTCAAACAGGTCCTCGTACTCAAGCAGGTCGGTTTCGTAGGCGAGGATCTGCTGCATCCGCAGCGACCATTGTTGGTCCCAGGGGCGCGGCAGGCCCAGCGCCTCGTTCCATGCAGGCAGTTGCACCGCACGGGCGCGGGCCTTTTTCGACAATGTCACGGCCAGCGTTTCGAGCAGGATGCGGTAGACGTTGTTTTCGGGTTGCTGTTCGGTCAGGCCAAGCGAATTCACCTGCACACCATAACGGAAGCGCCGGTACTTGGGATCTTCGACACCATAACGTGTTTCGCAGATTTCGTCCCAAAGCTCGACGAAGGCGCGCATCTTGCACAGTTCGGTCACGAAGCGGATGCCGGCGTTCACGAAAAAGGAGATACGACCGACCATCGCCGGGAAATCCTCCTCGGACACCTTGCCCTTGAGGTCATCCAGCACCGCTGTGGCCGTGGCCAGCGCGAAGGCCAGTTCTTCTTCGGGTGTCGCACCCGCCTCTTGCAGATGGTAGGAACAGACGTTCATCGGGTTCCACTTGGGCAGATGTTCGCGCGTGTAGGCGGCGACATCCGTGATCATCCGCAAGGATGGCTCGGGGGGGCAGATATAGGTTCCCCGGCTGAGGTATTCCTTGATGATGTCGTTCTGCACCGTGCCTTGCAGGGCGCTGATGTCCGCGCCCTGTTCCTCGGCCACTGCGATATAAAGCGACAATAGCCAGGGGGCTGTCGCATTGATCGTCATCGAGGTGTTCATCTGATCCAGCGGGATCTGGTCAAAAAGGGTGCGCATATCTCCCAGGTGGCTGACGGGCACGCCGACCTTGCCGACTTCGCCCTTCGCCAGAACGTGGTCGCTGTCGTATCCCGTCTGCGTGGGCAGATCGAACGCCACCGACAGACCCGTCTGTCCCTTTGCCAGGTTGCCACGATAGAGCGCGTTCGACGCTGAGGCGGTCGAGTGTCCGGCATAAGTGCGGAACAGCCATGGACGGTCTTTCTGCGCTTGCGACATATACGGGTCTCCAGATTCGTAGCGCGCAATTAAATTACGCTTTGGGGGTTCTTATCGGAAATTTTATGGCGCTGTCAATTCGCTGCATTGCGGCATGGCGGGATTTACCTTCGTCGTCTTCCCTGTCAACTTCGGATGATGACGCAGACGGTCTCGATGCCGCTTTGGGCATTCATCCTGATTATCCTGTTCGCCGCGGTGACTTTCGCGTCGCACTTCCTGTTTCCGTCGGTGCGCTGGTTTTTCCGCAAGCGCGCCGAGCGGGTCATCGCACGGCTGAACGACAGGCTGCAACGCCCCATCGAGCCGTTCAAGCTGGCGCGACGCTACGACATGATCCAGCGGCTGATCTACGATCCGCAGGTGACCGAGGCGATCGTCGAACACGCACGCCGGGAAGGTATCCCGGAAAACGTGGCTTTCGAGAAGGCACGTCGCTATGCCCGCGAAATCGTGCCCTCGTTCTCGGCAACGGCCTATTTCACTGTCGGCATCCGGCTTGCACGCTGGCTGTCCAAATCGCTCTACCGGATCCGGCTGGGCACGCTCGATCGAAAAAGACTGAACGAGATCGACCCCACGGCCACGGTGGTCTTCGTGATGAACCATCGCAGCAATATGGATTATGTGCTTGTCACATATCTGGCCGCACGCGCCGGGGCGCTGTCCTATGCCGTGGGCGAATGGGCACGGGTCTGGCCTCTGGCACCGCTGATCAGGATGATGGGGGCCTTCTTCATCCGTCGCAAATCGCGCGGCGAGCTCTACCGCAGAGTGCTGGCACGGTATGTCCAGCTCGCCACGCGCGGAGGCGTGAGCCAGGCGGTCTTTCCCGAAGGCGGCCTGAGCCTGAACGGCGTTCTTGCGAAGCCGCGCATGGGGCTTTTGAACTACATGATCGACGATTTCGATCCGGAAGTGCGCGAGGTGATCTTCGTGCCCGTGGCGATCAATTACGATCGCGTTCTGGAGGACACGATCCTCATCGCGGCGGATCAGTCGGGCACACGGAGGTTCCGCCCGTCCTGGGCATCGGTGGCGGCCCGTGTGCTGCGGCATCTGTGGTTGCGGGTGACGGGACGCTTTCATGGCTTCGGCACGGCCTCGGTCAGTTTCGGTGAGCCGCTCGAGCTTTCGAAATTTCATGCCGCGGGCGATGCCGATCTGACGGAAACCATCGCGCATGAACTGATGCAGCGGATCGCCGACGTGACACCTGTGCTGGGTGTGCCTCTGGTGTCGCGGATCATATTGGCTTCGGGACCGCTGAGCCTGGACGCGCTCAAGGCGACCGTCACAAAGGACGTCGGCTATCTTTCCGCGCGCCGCCTGCCCTGCCCCAAGCGCCGTCCCGACGACGTTACCGCCGAGGCGCTGGCGCATCTGCGGGCCCGTGGTCTTGTCACCACCGGCGACAGCGATATCGCGGTGACCGAAGCGGGGGCGGCTGTGCTTGCCTTTTATGCCAATTCGATCGCGCATCATTTCAGCAAGAGCATTACCGCACCGGATGAACTATCTGCGGTCGCTGAGTAATTTAATTTCAAAAACATCTTTTTGAGGGTTGCAAAGTTACTTTGCGGTCGCATATTCAAAACCCATCAGCGCCGATTCTGCGGCGCGGCACGATACGGACCCAAGCTGATGGAGACACATATGGCCCTTGACCAGACTGCCCGGGAGGCACTTTACGATGCCCCGCAGAAGGATCTTTATGCTGTCGGGGAAATGCCGCCCCTGGGCCACGTTCCGGCACAGATGCATGCATGGACCATCCGCCGCGAGCGGCTTGGCCAGCCTGACAAGGCGTTCAAGCAAGAGGTCGTGGATTGTCCGAAACCCGACAGCCACGAGGTGCTGGTGCTGGTGATGGCTGCTGGTGTGAACTACAACGGCGTCTGGGCCGCCCTTGGCCAGCCGGTCAGTACCTTCGATATCCACAAGGCCGATTATGCCATTCTGGGCTCGGATGCGGCTGGAATCGTCTGGGCGGTGGGCGACAAGGTCAAGCGCTGGAAGGTCGGCGACGAAGTCGTGATCCACTGCAACCAGGACGATGGCGATGACGAGCATTGCAACGGCGGTGATCCGATGTTTTCGGAAAGCCAGCGCATCTGGGGATACGAGACGGCGGACGGATCCTTCGCGCAGTTCACCTGTGTCCAGTCGCAACAGCTGATGCCGCGGCCCCAGCACCTGACATGGGAAGAAAGTGCCTGCTACACGCTGACGCTTGCCACCGCCTACCGGATGCTTTTCGGGCACGAGCCGCATGACCTGAAGCCCGGGCAGAATGTCTTGGTCTGGGGGGCATCGGGCGGTCTGGGATCCTATGCGATCCAGTTGATCAATACCGCCGGGGCCAATGCGATCGGCGTCATCAGTGACGAAAGCAAGCGCGAGTTCGTGATGTCGCTGGGTGCCAAGGGTGTCATCAACCGCAATGATTTCGACTGCTGGGGGCAACTGCCCACGGTCAATACACCCGAATACAACACCTGGCTGAAAGAAGCGCGCAGGTTCGGCAAGGCGATCTGGGAAATCACGGGCAAGGGCGTGAACGTCGACATGGTGTTCGAACACCCCGGAGAGGCCACGTTCCCGGTCTCGTCGCTGGTTTGCAAGAAGGGCGGTATGGTCGTGATCTGTGCCGGAACCACCGGCTTCAACTGCACCTTCGATGTCCGCTATATGTGGATGCACCAAAAGCGCCTGCAGGGCAGCCATTTTGCGCATCTCAAGCAAGCAAGTGCCGCCAACAACCTGATGCTGGAACAGCGGCTCGATCCCTGCATGTCCGAGTGTTTTGCCTGGGACGCGATCCCCGATGCCCACACCAAGATGCTGCACAACCAGCACAAGCCGGGCAACATGGCCGTTCTGGTGCAGTCTCCCAAGATGGGTATCCGCACGTTCGAGGACGCGGTCGAAGCCTCGCACACCCCCTGATTGCAGTTTTGAATTCCCAAGCTGGGCGCGGCCGGTCGTGGCTGCGCCCCTTTTTTTGGGCTGGCCCGCAAAACCATCGCACATACCTATCGATTGTTAATTGTTCATTAATCATTCCTAGGGAGGTTGGCGCATGGGTCACGACTGGGTCATTCATGTTCTGTCAGATCTGCGTCAGTTCGCGCAGCAGAACCACCTGCCGCTTTTGTCCGAACAACTGGATGAGGCGGTGTTGACGGCCAAGGTGGAAATCGCCCGCCGGACAGACACGGCCCAATCCGGCGAGGCGATGCACCTGCCTTCTTCCAGTCACGACAGATAAGGCCGGCGCCAACGGTCGGACGTCACTTGCCCCGTCGCCGATACCGCTGGTCGTCCGATGCGGCGCCCGATACAGTCCGAGCCATGCAAAGCCAGCCCATCACATTTTCCCAGGACCAGGCGGAAGCCTGGGACAATATCGGTATCGCCCTGCGGCAATCGGGCGTCGATCTCGACGATAGCCTGCTGCAACCACCGCTGTCGGAAAAGGAAACGGTTCTGGCGGTCGTCGGCAAGGCGGGATCGGGCAAGACGATGCTTCTGGCGGCCCTCTACCGGGCATTGGAAGAGGCCGGGGTCGATGTCATCTCGGGCGACTGGGAGGGGCGCAAGCGCAAGGATCGCCGCACGTTGGCCATTCTCGCGCCTACCAACAAGGCGGCAAGCGTGCTGCGCAACCGCGGCGTGCCGGCCACCACGATCCACCGTATCCTCTATACGCCGGTCTATGATCCCGAATACGAGAAAATCGCCGAATGGCTGACAGGGCAGGGCGACCGGCCCGAGATCGCGGGCCTGACAGATGTGGCGCTTGATCGCGCGCACGCCTCGTACCAGCAGAACACCTCGATACCGGCGGCGCTTGCGGCGGCAGGTCTGCGGGGGTCGGATTTCATCACCGGCTGGAAACGGCGCGAGGATCCGCTGGATATCGGGTTCGTCGATGAAAGCTCGATGCTGGATGAAAAGCAGTTCGAAGACCTGCAGGAAATATTCCCCACGCTTCTGCTCTTTGGTGATCCCGCGCAGTTGCCGCCGGTGCAGTCGTCTTCGGGCATGGTCTTCGACAGCCTGCCTGCCCCGCGCGTGATGACCTTGAGCCGCATCCACCGGCAGGAAGCGGACAACCCGATCCTCGACCTTGCCCATGCCCTGGCCGATCCTGCGCTCGACTTCGCCTCGTTCGAGCAGCTGGTGCAGGACAAAGCGCGGACGGATGATCGCGTCGTCGTCGCGCAAAGGGTCGAAGCCGATCTGATGGCGCGCTCGCCCTGTCTTGTCTGGCGCAATGCGACCCGCATCCGGCTGATCCATGCCTTTCGTGCGGCTTTCGCCGCGCCGCAGGACGAACTCTTGCCGGGGGAACCGTTGATCTGTGACGGTCTCGAACTGCCGCTGAAGCATCGCAAGAAACGGCTGGACCTCGAAGCGCGCGGCCTGATCAAGGGCGCGCAGGTGGTCTATCTCGGGCCCGGGCGCAAACCGGGGTTTTCCCGCCTTCATGTGATGGGGGCCGAGGATCCGCGTGTGAGTGCCGCCAGCATCGTCAAGATCGAGCAGGAGGGCGATCAGGAACCCTTCATCCCGTTTGCCGCGCGCATGGGCGCGACGTTTCTGCATGGTGCGGCAGTCACCATTCACAAGGCCCAGGGCTCGCAGTGGGACACGGTGCAGGTCTTCGCCCCCGACATCTACGCCGCCAGCCGCATGGGACGCGTCGAGGCGGGTCAGCCCTTGTGGAAGCGCCTTGCATATGTGGCGATCACCCGCGCAGAGACGCAGCTGCGCTGGGTCGTCCGCAACCGTCTGGCGCGCCCGCAGGCCACATTGCAGGTCGATGATCTTGCGGTGCCCGCCGCGCCACTGAGCCTCGAAAGCGAGGACGCATGAAGTCGATCATCATCACCGGGGCAAGCAGCGGGATCGGACGTGTCACGGCACAGCACTTTCTGCATCACGGCTGGCGCGTCGGGCTGATCGCGCGACGTGCAGACAGATTAGCCGAGATCGACCACGCCAATGCCGTCCCGCTTCCCTGTGACGTCACGGACGAGCACGCCATCGATGCTGCATTTGCGGATTTCGGTCATCTGGATGTGCTGTTCAACAACGCGGGCATGTTCGGGCCGCAGGCGACGATCGACGAGATTTCGCTGGTGGACTGGAAAGAGGTCGTCGATGTGAACCTGACGGGCATGTTTCTTTGCGCACGTGCCGCTTTCCGGCAGATGCGGTGGCAGGATCCGCAAGGCGGCCGGATCATCAATAACGGGTCGATCTCGGCATGGACCCCGCGGGAAGGGTCGGTTTGTTACACCACGACCAAACACGGGGTAAGCGGGTTGACCAAGACGCTGTCACTGGACGGGCGCGCCTTTGGCATTGCCTGCGGACAGATCGATATCGGCAACGCGCGGACCGATCTGGTGCGCAATCTGGAAACAGCGCGCGCGGCCCGCGGGCTTGACCCGTTGCCGACCATGGCAGTCGAGGACGTGGCCCGCTCGGTCCATCATATGGCCACCTTGCCGCCCGAGGCCAACGTCCAGTCGATGATGGTGATGGCGACGAAGATGCCGCATATCGGCCGCGGCTAGCGGCGCAACAGCGTGAATGCGGCCGAGGCGGTCCAGCCGGCAGCGATGGCGATCGCCAGTGACATCAAGCCATAGAGAAACGCCTGTTCATGCGCGAGATTGTAAAGCCAGCGTTCCAGCCCCACCTTCTGCACCGGAATCGTGGTTATGTATTCGTCGATCACGCGACCGTCGCGGGTGAGGAAGATATGCGCCTCGTAGTCACCTTCGGTCAGGTTCGCGGGCAGGGTGATTTCGGCGCGGAACAAGGTCTCTTCTTCGAGGTCGACCTCGCCTTCGAGCATCTGGTAGAGCTGTTCGTTCGTTCTGATCCGCATGAGCGCCTGCGTGAACGCCACTGTATCGGGGACGGTCGCGCCGACTGACCGGATCGCGCGGGGAATCGTGATCCGGTAGCGCAGGTCCTCGGTGTCGCTCAGAACTTCATTCAACGGCCCGCTGGTCGCCACTGCATAGAACGAGGGCGCGGCGTCCACCTCGACCGCGTCGGTGTTGACCCATATGCCGGCACGCCGCGCCTTCCGGCGCACCAGTACGCTCCGGTCCGGCCCGGCGACCGTCACGATCACCCCCAGGTTGCCGTCATCGACGATCGGTGCCTCGCGCTTGATCGCGCCGAAGACGAGAATATCCGACCCCTCGAAGGTCGCGGTGATAGCGACGGCGTCACGGCTGAGGCCGAGAACGATTTCTTCGGCCTTGGCGGGCAGCGCCAGCAGCAACAGAAGGGACAGAAGCCGCAGCATCAGTGCGCCGCCACTGCGCCGATGGAATAGAGTTCGGACGGCATCACAAGCAGATCGAAGGCAAGCTTGCCGCAGACCGCCAAGACCATCAGCGCCAGCAGGATGCGCAATTGCTCGGCCTTCATGCGCACCCCGATCCGTGTGCCGATCTGCGCCCCGATCACCCCGCCGACCAGCAGTAGCACGGCCAGCACGACATCCACCGTATAGTTCGTCGTGGCGTGCAGCATGGTGGTGAAGGCCGTCACGAAGATGATCTGGAAGAGGGACGTGCCGACGACAACCTTGGTCGGCATGCCCAGCAAGTAGATCATCGCCGGCACCATGATGAAGCCGCCTCCGACCCCCATGATCGCTGCGAGAATGCCCACCAGAACACCCACCAGAAGTGGGGGAATGACCGATATGTAAAGGCCGGAGACCCGGAACTTCATCTTGAAGGGCAGATTATGCACCCAGTTGTGCCGCCTGCGGGTTGGCACCCGCGCATTGCCGGCCTTGCGCGCATTGCGGATGGCGCGCAGGCTTTCGAGGAACATCAGGCTGCCGATCAGCCCCAGGAAGACCACGTAGGAAAGCTGCACCAGCAGTTCTACTTGCCCTTGCGACTTGAGATAATTGAAGATGACGATCCCCAAAGCGGAGCCGACCAGACCTCCGGCCAGTAACACGGTGCCCATCTTCAGATCGACCGTCTTGCGCTTGAGATGCGCCAGCACACCCGAGAATGACGATGCGACGATCTGATTGGCTTCGGTGGCAACCGCAACGGCGGGCGGAATGCCGATGAAGAACAACAACGGTGTCATCAGAAAGCCGCCGCCCACGCCGAACATGCCCGACAGCACACCCACGATCCCGCCCAACCCCAGAAGAAGGAAGGCATTCACCGACACTTCGGCGATGGGAAGGTATATCTGCATGAGCTATTCCGTGGCGCTTGTGCCAGTGCAGAAACACAAACGCTTTTTTGGGGTCCAAGTCAAATCGCGCGTCCGCGAAATAGCGTGCCGTGACAGTGGCATCCGGATGCGACGGGTGGCCTGTTCTGCCGTGATCACGCCATTGCGCTCAGATAGCCGCGCAGGACCTTTTCAAGCTTGGCCGCGCCGATCGGCGCCATGGCCTTGGTGTGTTCATGGCTGATCGCCTCGTCACTCATGCCGGCGGCCATGTTCGTGATGGTCGAGATCGCAGCGGCTTTCAGCCCGAGGAACCGCGCAAGGATGACCTCGGGCACAGTGGACATGCCGACCGCATCCGCACCAAGCATCCGGATTGCGCGGATCTCTGCGGGTGTCTCGAACGAGGGGCCGGAATACCAGGCATAGATGCCATCGGCCATGGCGACATCCGCGGCTTGGGCTGCGTCATGCAGCGCGGCTCTGATCGCGGGATCATAGGCGTCCATCATCG
>Ga0207419_1000956_pt1 | contig 23658 bp, 16 predicted proteins | sample ElkSloMetagenome_4_FD_184723 | JGI IMG/M metagenome (GOLD analysis project Ga0207419, IMG submission 184723) | Hot spring microbial communities from Elkhorn Slough, Monterey Bay, USA - MD2A (version 2) | ecosystem: Environmental > Aquatic > Marine > Intertidal zone > Estuary: Microbial mat ... | reverse complement strand
TGAAGATGCTCCTGATACTGTATCTCCACCTGGAGCTCCTGGAACGATTGATAGAATTTCAAAGAAGAATAGAGATCCTACAATAAGACCTAATGGAAGGTTTTTAGTGTATTCTCGTCCAACTGAAACGATCTCAGTTAATCGGATGTTAAGCATCATAACTACGAATAGGAATAGAATAGCAATTGCCCCTACGTAAACAATTAAGTATGAGATCCCTACGAATCCAACACCTAATAGTAGAAGGTAACCTGCTGCGTTAATGAATACAGAGATTAGGAATAGTACTGAAATAACAGGGTTTTTGCTAGTAATAACAAGAATTCCTGAAACTACAGCACCGAATGCTAGTAAGTCTAGTAAGAAGTTGTTCATTATTTCATTGAGAAAACTGGGCTACATTGCATAATACAATGTCCGTTTAGCTAAGTCCTACTATCTTAAAATGAGAGAGATGAGTAATAGGTAAACGATATAAGCCATTATCCATTAGGTCGAGCAATTGCTGCCTATGTCGGCATTACCGTAAAAGCCGCCAGGAGGAATCGAACCTCCTTCTTTGCATTAACAGTGCACTGCTCTAGCCGTTGAGCTATGGCAGCTATATTATGTTGTTACTTTAATAATTAGGTACAAGAGAGAGAGATCTTATAGTTAGCTTAATTAAGTAACTAAGGTATTTAAGATCAGGTGAACAGGGTTCGAACCTGCACGATCTTACTCCCAAAGTAAGCGCCAAACCACTAGGCTTCCACCTGTTGTATTATAAGATTATTCCTCTTCACTATAAAGAGAGCTAATTAGTAAACCTTTCTTTTAACTTAACTTCGCGGGCGGCAGAAGTGTTTGTGTTGGGGTAATGGGGGATATATGGTAGGTGTAAGTAATAAGCTATTTAGTATCACTAAGCTAATAACCTTACGGTTGAACACTTGTGACCTATTAGGTCTATTGACCATAGAAGTAGTCTACTTCTAGCTTTTAGTCTCTGCTGGTAGGTTTCGTAGCTTATATGCTTTCAGCTCTTCTCCTTAACGTTTGTGGCTACCCAACGGTGCCGAGTATTAACTCAACAATTGGTACACTAGAGAAACGCAGATCTAAGTCCTTTCGTACTAAAGATCCGTCCAGATTTGACTATTCTTCCGCTCGGAAGATAGGAACCATACTGACTCTCGTCGTATTGACATTATGTTATTTATAGAACATTACTCTATTCACTAGTTCTCACTAATGGTCAGACTATATTTTCACTGTTTCAGTGTTAGGTATTCTTGGGCTAATGCCTAGTCGTTGAACAACTTATGTTGCAAATTTGGTCTAAGACCTTTCTCTGCAATTAACCTAATTAATATTTATTGGGCTCAATTAACCCAACTCGCGTACCCTTTTAATCTGCGAACAGCAGAACCCTTCCAAGCTTATGCACCTGGAGGATAGGATGAGTCGACATCGCTTATTTATTATGCTATAGCTTCCACTATAGATTAGATCATATCTCATTCCGGCTAGTGAATTCTACTAGTAAGCTTCGGAATATGGCGTTTGATCGTTGAGGGGTTTATTTGACATTACTTAATGGATTAAACAAATAAACTTCCCTACTGATTATCTCTAAAGATGTTCCAGTAAATAGCCATCTTCTACTAGACTATTACTAATCTAGCTCCCCGATGTGAGGTGCCAAACACCGCAGACAATATGAACTCTCGTGCGGTATCAGCCTGTTATCCCTAGCGTCCTTGTATTACCGTACCTTAAATCAGTACTTTAGACATTTTCACATCTAATTGGACTATATCATTATGATTTTTAAGTCATATAGTTTACTTAGTCTCTGAAGTTCTTAACGAACCAACGGATTGCCTATTTTAGGTTTTCCCGTAATTCAAACTATTCAATAACGATATCACTACCGTCATGGTCACGCTATCATTGCTAACTTTTATTTCTTGAGCGATGGCCTATCCATTTAGAACCACCGGATCACTAAGCCCTACTTACGTACCTGCGCGACTTATAAGTCTAGCAGTCAAGCATGTTTTTGCCTTTACACTTAATAACGGATAAATCCGTCGATAGCCCTACATGGCTAATTAGTTTCCATCTAATGCAAACATACCTTTGGAGTCCTTTGATACTATATTAAAGGAAACCGTCCCAGTTAAACTACCCGCCAGTCATTTTTTCCCATAATTAGGATAAGTACTAGCCTTGTATCAGTAAAGGTGTTTCACCTGCGTGCTAATGCACTACCTTCTACGCTACACCTGATAAAGGCCGATACGATAACTAGTTGTAGTAAAGCTGCATAGGGTCTTCCCGTCTACCCGAGCGTAAACCGCATCTTCACGGCTAATTCAATTTCACTGAGATACTAGGTGAGACAGCAAAGCCATCATTACTCTATTGATGCAGGACCACATTTAATGGCCAAGGAATTTCGCTCATATATATTAACTCAAACTTTCGCCTGAGATTGGACTATATCATAACTTCATTAATAATGTACTAGTCACCTAAGACCAATACTGAAGTTTCCTACATTTAGTCTCTGAGGAGTCAAATTATTGATTTCCTGCTAGTTTAATTATATAACTAGTTCTAGCAATTAATAGGATTACTTGTAAGTTATTACAAGGGCAGCATGAGTTCTCTTACAAAAATAGTAAAAGTGAGCTAATTACTACCTTAGGATCCTTATAGTTAAGACCGCCATTCACCAGAGGTTCATTCTAGTCTTTTTTGGACTAAAACTTATACTCATGGCATTGGGCAAGATTCAGCACCTATACAATATTGTCATATAGCAGATGCCTGTGTTTTAGGTAAACAGTTGTGGCTTTCGATTCTGTGTCACCAATTTTCATTGGTCGTGCTTATTATCGAATGTACGCACGCAATTTGCCGAGTTCCTTACCTAGTATTATCTCTACGCCTTAGTATTCTCTACCTACGAACCTGTGTCGGTTTAGGGTACGGTAATAAATGCATAATTTTCCTGGACCAGCATTAACTGGCCTTTCTGCATATAACTCATCAGATTACAACATTAGTCATAACCCTTAGAGGCCGTTTTAAGCCATGGCTGTTTAACATTTCCATGGAACCCTCTCGTATTCGGCGAGAAGTATTATAACTTCTTTCTACGTTACTCATGTTAACATTCTCTCTTCAGCTACGTCCAAATAATGAAACACTATTCTTCAACCGTGCTGAATGTTCCTCTACTCAACCATACACCTAATAAGTATATGTTGGCATAGTTTCGGTAAATTATCTAGACCCGTTTATTTTCGGCGCAAAAATTCCTATTAGACTACTGAGTTGTTACACTATCATTAACAGGTAGCCACTACCAAGCCCACTGCATAGTTGTATTAGAACTTTCACTTCCTTAATTTCACTTAATAATTATTTTGGGACCTTAACTTATGCTCACGGCTGTTTCCGTCTCGACTATCCACCTTATCATGAATAGTCTGAAATTTATTTACCAATTAACGTAATTCCGAGGTTAACTACCAATGATAGAGTTATATAACCCCCCAATTAAACTGGAAACCCAGTATGGTAATCAGTGCTGTACCTGCGTTAATCTAAAAACAAAGTCATACTAAAATATGTTTCGAGGAATACCAGCTATCTACTAGTCAGATTGGCCTTTCACCTACATTGCACAGCTCATCAGATAACACTGCAACGTTAACCTGTTCGGTCCATTATAAAACCTGGCCATGCAAAGATCACTAGTTTTCGGGTCTAACACTGTTGACTGTTCTCGCATCTAAAAAATATTAGATCAATCGCTTTCGCTGGGGGTTTAACCTTGCCAACAGCGTTAACTTGTTAACCCATTATACAAAAGGTACCTTATCACCCATATCCTATTCTTAGGTTTCGGGCTCTAAGTGCTTATATGATTGCTAATTCAGGTTCTATTTCACCAGTCATAGACTTACTTTTCATCTTTCCCTCACGGTACTTTTCACTATCGCTAAACACACATACTTAGCCTTAGAGGATGGTACCCCTATTTTCAAGCAGAATTTCCTCCACTTTACTTGTTGCAGCATAATTAAAAATAGTATACAGGGCTATTACCTTCTATGGATTGTTTTTTCCAAAACATTCTACTACTCATTAATTAGCTAGGCTAAATCCAGTTTCGCTCGCCACTACTTCTGGAGTCTCGGTTGATTTCCTTTCCTACAGTTACTTAGATGTTTCAGTTCACTGCGTAATATATATCTGGTTTCCCAATAGGATCGCTATAGTTCTATTATTGCCCTGACCGAAGTCAAGCTATAGCTTTTGGTGTTTCCACCTCCTTTCAATGTGTGCTTGCTAGACATCCTTAACAATCACTTTGATTACTTACACCTAAATTTCCATATATATGTGATACTTTTATGATTCGATTTTACATTACTACACTAACTCTTTTATGAAATGGATTAATTATATAACTACATTTGCTCTCTATTAACTTACTAAACTCTATTCTAACTACAAAAGGGGATTAAGTAGTGTATAGTAATTGTGATACTGCAACGTGGATATCACCAAGAATAATGTTTGGCATAATACCAAATACTACCGCAACTAATAGAAGAGGTAGCATGATCATAAATTCTCGTCGATTAATATCTGTTGTGTATGATAGGTAACGTGAGTAGCTTCCGTAGCTAATTCGGTTGAACAGGTAAATACTGTAACAAGCTGATAGAACGATACTTGAAGCACCAAGTAGACCAATTAGTGGACTTCGTTGGAAGATTCCTGCAAGGCTCATGAACTCTCCGATCCAGTTAAGTGATAGAGGAACGGCCATGTTGAATGCAGTAGTTAGGAAGAATAGTGCTGAGAATACTGGCATGTAAACTGTTACACCTCGGTAGTATCGGATAACACGTGTGTGGAATCGATCGTATAATACCCCTCCAACTAGGACGAACATTGCAGGTGAAATCACCCCGTGGGCAACTGATAGAGCAATAGCCCCTTCAATACCAATGATTGTGTTTGAGAATAGTCCAAGAACTACCACAGCCATGTGACCGATTGATGAGTAAGCTACCATTGCTTTGAAGTCGGTTTGACGGATAGTTGCAAGTGATGAGTAGATTAGAGTTACTACTGCAATTGTTTGAACTAATGGTGAGAAGTATGATGTAGCATCTGGCATAAAGTTAATCAGAACTCGTAGGTAACCGTATGTAGCTAGTTTTAGAACTAATCCCGCAAGTAATACTGAACCTGCTAGAGGAGCTTCGGCGTGAGCACGAGGTAGCCACATGTGGAATGGTACTAGAGGAGTTTTAACTGCGAAACTTAGGAAGAATGCTAACCATAGGATTTTTTGACTATCTAAGCTAATCTCTGATAGTGAAAGCATTGTGAAATCTGTTGATCCTACATTGTAGTAGATTACCATAATTGCCAGAAGCATGAATAGTGAACCTGCTAGAGTGTATAGGAATAGTAGGAATGAAGCACGTACTCGTGTTTCGCTACCACCCCAGATACCAACGATAAGGAATAGAGGAACCAGAACACTTTCGAAGAAGATGTAGAATAGCATTAGATCTAGTACTACGAAAACTGCAATAAGAAGTGTTTCTAGAACTAGGAAGGCAATTAGGAAGTATTTGATTCCGTTTTTGATGTTACTCCAGTTGCTTAGAATACAAATAGGAGTAATAAATGTTGTTAGAAGAACGAAGTATAGTGAGATACCATCAATTCCAATGTGGAAATGGCAGAAGCTTAAGTTGTTAAACTCTTGCACAAATTGGTATTGCGATGCGCTACTATCGAATTCTCCCCATAATACAATTGAAACAAAGAAGTTTACCATTGATGTAAATAGGGCAATTCGTTTCATTCGTGAATCACCTGCTTCTGTACCTTCGGCGATAGGTAGAAGAGCAAATGCACCTACAAGAGGGATTAATAATAGGGCTGTAAGCATTGTTTTAAAATATATTAGTATAACCTGACATTGTATACCACCTTACTATAATCCCTTAGCACTACATAACCCATTAAAAGATTAAGTATTTCTAAAGAGACCGAGAAGAGGTAAACAATAAAGAGATAAAATCTGTTAGTGAGAGTGCACTAGCACACTCTTTTATGTGTAATTATAAATAGGAATAAAGGTCATAGTAAAGCACATTAAAAGTAACATGTAATATACCAAGTTTAACTTGGCTTACGTCATATAATAACATATAACTATGTTAAATTTTTCTCTAATTTAGAGACCACTAGAAATAGTGGAAAGTGTTGATAAGATAAAGTTTATAAATAATTACAATGAATACTATGATTCGATGGTTATTCTCAACTAACGCTAAAGATATTGGAACTCTTTACCTAATTTACGCTGTATTCACAGGTCTTCTAGGTACAGCTTTCTCAGTTCTTATCCGTCTAGAACTATCAGCTCCTGGTAGCCAAATTCTAGCAGGAGATTACCAACTATATAACGTTGTAATTACTGCTCACGGTCTAATTATGATTCTATTCATGGTTGTAAATGGATGCAACCTAATGGTTTAAATACTAGGAAACCTTTCTCTCGCCCGGGGGCGTCAGGTAACTAGTAGCGAGACTACCTCGTTAAACGACTACTTTTTGATTAAATCAGAGAGCAAGAAACGCCATGCTATTTTCGAATAGTAAAGATATAGTCTGAACAATAGTTAATGCTATTGAAGTTTGTTATCACGCAACAACAATAACACAATTGACCTGCAATGGCCGGATTCGCTAACTACATGGTTCCTGTACTAATCGGGGCTCCGGATAACAATAATAGCCCCAAAACGTTTAGCACAACTTCTCACTCAGGTGGGGGGATTGGTGCGTATTTAGCAGGATTATGGGAAGGAGATGGCCACATTTGGATTCCTCAAACTTCTCATGCCCCCTCTAATAAACGTTATACTCCACACTTTTGCATTACTTTCAATGCTCTAGACCATCCACTAGCCCTAGAACTTCAATCTATGTTAGGAGGATATCTTCGAAATAAAGAAGATAACAATGCTTACGTACTTGTGATTACTAACCTTGCTGGCCTAGCAAATGTAATTGGTCTTATTAGCCCTTACGTACGTACACCTAAAGTAAACCAACTTAACATGCTAATCACTTGGATGAACACTAACTCAAGTAACAACTTTGATCTAGTTTCTCCTTGTACTAGCCATGTACTATCAGACGGTTGGCTTGCTGGGTTTATTGACGCAGACGGTTCATTTGACATTCGAGTACGAGAAAAAGCAGCTGGTCACTCTAAAGATCGGGTTGAAGCACGATTCCGATTAGAACAACGTATGACTGACCCTAACACAGGAAATTCATACGGTCCCGTGCTAACTCTTATCACTGATGCACTAGGTGTTAAACTAAACACTAGTACACACGGTGGAACTTCATACTACATTATTGCTCTAACTAGCCCCGCAAAAGCGGCAATTCTAATCAACTACTTAGACAACTACCCTCTGTTTACTAGCAAATTCCTTAACTACTCAGACTACAAAGTTTGCGTAGACTTAATGGTTAGCAAACAACATCTAACTGCAGAAGGTCGAGCGAAAGCCAAAATTCTGCAAAGCGGTATGAATAGCACACGGACTTTCTACTCATGGGACCACCTTGCCCGACTTGGTAAATAGCCATTGTGTGGTTTATGCCATGTCCTGTTGCATATTAATGTAACAACAACCGGATTAATTTCGAAGATATCTTCTCAGAAGACAATTCGCAGCTTAGTTTACTAAGTTCAACGACTCATTACAAATCCCCTTTTGTACCTTAAACTCCGGCTTCTACTCCCCTTTCGGGTTTAGAGGATGATATAGTCTAAACTTACTAGAAATAGTAAGACTAGGTCGCTAACTACCTAGATAATATTATGATGGCATTTCCCCGTCTAAACAACATTTCATTCTGGGTACTAATTCCTGCAATTATTCTATTCCTTTCAAGTGCTTTCGTAGAACAAGGTCCTGGAGTAGGATGGACTCTATACCCACCTCTTGCAAGTGTACAAGCTCACTCAGGTGGTGCTGTTGATCTAGCAATTTTCGGACTTCACCTTACTGGTATCTCATCTATGCTGGGTGCAATGAACATTATTACTACTATCCTGAACATGCGAGCTCCTGGAATGACACTTCACAAAATGCCTCTATTCGTATGGGCTAATTAGCATGGCCTTTATATTGGGTTAATTACAGAGACTGCTTAAACTTTATGTAAATCTGTAGCGGATACCTCATAATAGGTACGTTCAACGACTAGGACAAATCGTCCAAATAATACCCAACTACAAATGTAGATGATATAGTCTAACCAATAGCGAAAGTTATTGATGTTTTACGATAATAAAGTGATGCTAATGCAATCAATTATTGTTATCTTAGCAATTCCTGTACTAGCCGGTGCTCTAACTATGGTTCTAACAGATCGTAACTTCAACACTTCATTCTTCGATCCAGCCGGAGGAGGTGACCCTGTACTGTACCAACACCTGTTCTGGTTCTTCGGGCACCCTGAAGTATACCTAATGATTATTCCTGGTTTCGGTATGATTAGTCACGTAATTTCAGCTTTCTCAGGAAAACCTGTATTCGGTTACCTTGGAATGGTTTACGCAATTGCTTCAATTGGTATCCTTGGATTCATCGTATGGTCTCACCACATGTACGCAGTAGGTCTTGACGTTGATACTCGGGCTTACTTCACAGCTGCTTCAATGATTATTGCGGTTCCTACAGGAATTAAAGTATTCTCATGGCTGGCTACTTGTTACGGTGGTTCAGTACGATACTCAACAGCTATGCTATTTGCTCTAGGGTTCGTAGCTCTATTCACTATTGGTGGACTAACTGGAGTTGTACTAGCTAACGCATCTATGGATATTGCAATGCACGATACATACTACGTAGTGGCGCACTTCCACTATGTTCTATCAATGGGTGCTGTATTCTCAATCTATGCAGGATTCTACTACTGGGCTCCAAAAATTACTGGAAAAACATACTCAGAAACTCTAGGACAAGTTCACTTCTGGACACTGTTCATTGGAGTTAACACTACTTTCTTCCCACAACACTTCCTAGGACTAGCGGGAATGCCTCGACGTATCCCTGATTACGCAGACGCCTTCGAAGGATGGAACTACATTTCAAGTGTAGGATCAATCATTTCAGTTGTAGCAACAGCAATTTTCCTATACGTAGTTTACGATATGCTAGTTAACCAACCAGTAGCAGCAGCTAACCCTTGGGGAATGCCACAATTCTTCACAAGCACACAAGAATACAACAACGGTTCACAAGTAGCAACTTCACTAGAATGGTCAGTTGCATCACCTACTCCATACCACGCGTTCGAAATGCTTCCTACACAATCATAATTAACCTAATTTAATCCCCTTTCATAAACTTAAAAGTAATACATTTTGTTTCCTTTTTATGCTGAAAAGCAGTGCCGAAACAGCTTACACTTTTCTTCCGTAATGGGGGAAAATAAGCAATCTATTAACTAATAACAAGAGATGCCTCAACTACTACCATTTTACTTTGTAAACCAATTCGTGTTCACAATTGCAGCACTATTCACAATTACTTACGTAATGTCTGTTTACATTCTTCCATACTTCGTACAACTATTTGTTACTCGAGTATACATCACAAAACTCTAAGTTAACTACTTAACTTAATCTCTATCGTCTTATAGGACATTAGTAGAGCCTATATATATATAGGTCATACACAAGCACGCTTATTTAGAGCTTTGTCTCTAACTTTATGACTTTGAAAAATGTTTTTCATTAACTCACCATTAGAACAATTCGAAGTTACTAGCTTCGTTGGGCTTAACGCCCCTATTCTAGGTCAATTTAACCTATCACTTACAAACCTAGGATTCTACGCACTAATCGTAGTATTCCTGGTTCTAGGTCTGCACATTATTGCAAACAACAACCACAAACTAATCCCTAGCAAATGGAGTATCGCTCTAGAAAGCGCATACGCATCAATCCACGCTATGGTTCGAGATAACGTAGGAGCGGCAAACGAAATTTACGTACCATTCATCTACTCACTATTCTTCTTCGTAATTATTGCTAACCTTAACGGGAACGTTCCATACGGGTTCACTATTACTACTTCAGTAATCGTATCAATCGGTCTATCTGTAGTTATCTTCCTTGGTGTAACAATCCTTGGTCTACAACGACACGGAATCCACTTCTTCTCATTCTTCATTCCTTCAGGAACACCTTTAGCTCTAGTACCTCTACTAGTACTTATCGAATTAATTTCATACTTAGCTCGTGCTGTTTCACTTGGAGTGCGTCTATTCGCAAACATGGTAGCCGGTCACACTCTACTGAAAATCCTATCAACTTTCTTAGCACAACTGTTCACAACAAGTATTCTGGTAGGTGCTGTTACTCTAATCCCATTCGCTATTTTCGTAGCTCTAATTGGACTAGAACTAGCTGTTTCAGTAATCCAAGCTTACGTATTCTCAATTCTAGTATGTTCATACCTAAAAGATGCTATCGATCTACACTAAGTGTAATAACTTAACTTTAATCCCCTTTTCAAAATACATTAATAATACACACTAATAACACATTATAGTATGCTCAAGAAGTGCTCAAGAAATAAAGTAGAATAAAAGTATTTTCTGATTAGTACTTGTGGTAATTCACCATTAATCTATTATAAAGGAGATTATTTATTCTAATACTTAGGAAATATAAGTTATGTACGGAAGAGAGGAGATTCGAACTCCTAAGGGTTTATCACCCGCTCAGTTAGCAACCAAGACCGCCTCGCCTTAGCATGTGCTCTTCCTTAATATTCCCAAGTACAGGATAAAGATTATTTGGTATGTATGGGAGCAATTGGGATCGAACCAATAACTTAGAAGTTAAAAGCTTCTCACTCTACCAATTGAGTTATACTCCCTTCTACTTATTTTACTATTATCTGGGTTAGGAAGATTCGAACTCCCAATTAATGCTACCAAAAAGCACTGGGTTGCCAATTACCCTATAACCCACCTAGTTGAAATCCGTAATGCTATCGTTTTATCTGTTTTTAGTTAGGTCTCTAGTAAATCAGCTGTTTTCTGTGATTACCTTGACTTCCTACTGTAGTACTCGCACAAAACAAGAAGATATAAGTTAACAACACGAGAAACTATAGGATGCCTCCAGAAAGAATCGAACTTCCGTATGTAATTTACAAGATTACCGTAATAGCCATTATACGATAGAGGCTTTGAGAGAGATGAGATATTATGCAGCTCCTAGGGGATTCGAACCCCTTTTATCTGCGTGAAGGGCAGAAGTATTACCTATATACGAAGGAACCTATATTCTATTCTTTTAGTTACTAGGCAAATTACTAGAATATCTCTTTATTAATAACGCGAAGCAAGGAGTCGAACCTCGGACAACAGTTCATGAGACTGTTATGTTACCGTTACACTACTTCGCAATTCCTTTTATCTCTTAATTTAGTTATTGTAAGATAGCTCCTCTTTTACTTTATGTTAGGAAAGGGGATTATGATGTGTGAGCTACTTGGCTAATCCATACTTTAACCGTAAATGCACCTTTTTGGTTTTTAGTTGAGAAAGATCCTGAACTAATAATACCGGAAGCTTTACTGTTTGATGGAATATGTGAGCTAGAGAATGAACCAACTTGAGCTGTTTGTACAGTTTGTCGTGGTACTGATCGTTGAGTTGTTAATCGACCAGAAATACGGATTTTCATACCAGTAATGTATGAAGGTAATGTAGCATCTTCTAATTCTGATGCTTTAAGTACTGGGAATTGTAATGCACCAAAGATTGCTCGTTGAATTCGTGTAAAGTTGTATTTAGAAGTGTTAATAGCAATGTATTGAGCTAGGATATAGCTATCTAGGTAAGGATAGTGAAGTCGAACGAATCGTAATTCTACGGGACTTTTAAATAGTTTACTTAGAACTTGACCTAAGCTGTTAATACTACTGTTATTTAATGCTTTTTCACGGCCCCCGGCCGAGGCTAGATAGTAGAAAACATTAATTACCACTTTATCCCCTGATACACTAAATACTGGTTTACTTGCTAATGCTTGTACATCAGTAGCTAGAGGCACGCCTTCGGCGACAGAGAAGAAGTTAGCAATTAGTTTAGTTGCTACCCGTTGAGAGTTAACATGAGCTTTATCGAATGACGCTAATGGAGCACTATGAGTACTTAATCCACCAGATACACCAGGTAAGAATGTTGATGCTTGGCCCCCCGGGCCAGCTGAAAGGTATTTGTTATTCATCTATTGTATTAATCGGTCTCTTCTTACTTAACCTGTATAAGATTACATAAGATAAGTAAGTATGGGCTCTAATGAACCAGCTGTTCTTATAGTAAGAACAAGAGAATATATGCTTGTAATACTACTAGTTAAACTAGTGAGTATGCGTATCACTATTACTTTCCGTCTAATCAAAGTTAACAAGACGAGAAGCTATAGGATGCCGAAAAAAGGATTTGAACCTTTGTTATACCGTTATGAGTGGTATGTTTTAACCGACTAAACTATTTCGGCGGTAAGTACAACCAGAGCTAAATAGGCCAAATTTTGTATATCTCTAACTGCTCACGAACTCTAATTACATTTCTTCTCAAACACCATTCCACACAAAAGCCAGAAAGTGAAATAGCCAATTAGTTTAGTTTAAGATGATTAAGATTTTACGCCTTATCTTATCTGGATTAAGATTGGAGCAGGAAGAGTAAGCTGATTAACTATGTCTCATATAGTATCTACACTATTTCTATATCTTTCTAACTATACGTACAGAGGCGCTCTGATACCGATGATAAAATAGTATTGTAGAGATGTTAATAACCAACCATGAGATATCAATTGCATTTACCTGTAAATTATCCACAACTCAAGTTGTTCTACTTTTGCATATATCCAAAGACGAGCAAAGTAAACATGGTTAAAATGGTTTCGGACCTTCCTATCTGTAACTAAATACAGACCAGCTTTATAGATCTTGATTGTACAAGGGCAAAACCACAGAATCGAACTGAGGTGTCTCCAACCACAATGGAGTGTTCTACCACTGAACTAGAATTGCCTATCAATGTTACTTTTACAATAGTTATTAGAGATGGTAAGTGAGCCTATTATGGAATAAGCAATAACTATAATGGACTAGTATCTTTGTCTCATTTATATCAACAATAGAAAGGGGATTAAGAAGATATCAAATTAAGCTTGTGAAGGCACTGGGTTAGCAGCACTTTCTTTAGCGTTAGCGGGAGTTGTAGCAATATCCATTAGGGTGTTTTCAACAATACCTACCATAGGTACAATAACAACGAACCAAGCGAAGTAGAATACTGTAGCGATAGCACCAACAGTAATGAATGGTTCTTCAGCGTGTTGTGATCCTAGGTACATTAGTAGGAAGAAATCTGTTACGAATGCCCAGAATGCAAATCGCATTAGAGGTCGGAATTGACTACCTCGAACACGTGATGTATCAAGAATAGGCATTGCCAGAAGAATTAGTAATGATCCAAGCATTCCTGCTACACCTAGCAGTTTGTTAGGAATTGATCGTAGAATTGCGTAGTATGGTAGTAGGTACCATTCAGGAACAATTGACGGTGGAGTTTGCATTGGGTTAGCTGGAATGTAGTTATCGCTGTGTCCTAGAGCGTTTGGCATGTAGAACACGAATAGAGCTAGAAGTAGGAAGAATAGGAAAATTGTTACTAGATCTTTGAATAGGTAGTAAGGGTGCATTGGGATTTTGTCAGCGTTACTTGAGATACCTAATGGGTTACTACTTCCGTGTTGGTGAAGAGTAATCATGTGCATTACTGCTAGAGCAGCTAGTACGAAAGGTAGAACAAAGTGAAGTGAGAAGAATCGGTTTAGAGTAGCGTTGTTTACTGAGAAACCACCCCAAATGAATTCCACGAAGTCTTGCCCAATCCATGGGATAGCTGATAGCATGTTTGTAATTACAGTAGCTCCCCACAGGCTCATTTGCCCGTATGGCAGTACATATCCAAGGAAGGCAATAGCCATCATTAGAACTAGGATAATTACCCCGATTGACCAAGTAATAGCTCGAGGTGATTTGTATGAACCGTAGTATAGACCTCGACCGATGTGTAGGTACACAAAGATGAAGAAGAATGAGGCTACGTTAGCGTGGATGTATCGAATCATCCATCCGTAGTTTACGTCTCGCATAATCATATTTATTAAGAATAAGTAAGTTAATATTCACGCAAATGCTCACACATTTGATTGGACTATATCACCTTTTAGTATATGATACCAAAAGCTTCACATTTAGTCTCTGAGGAATCTATTCATATCTGATGAGATTTCCTACTGATTTTCTTATTGCTTTAGCTGTACAAGATTTTCCAGTATATAGTGAAGTTTAAAGAACACATTAATTGCGAACTTTGTGTTCTACACTAACGAAGGCTAGATCAACGTTAGGTGTGTAGTGCATTGCAAGGATTACTCCTGTTACAATTTGAATTCCTAGACATGTTGCTAGTAGTGACCCACCGTTCCAAGCGTAACTTAGGTTAGAAGGTTGTGGTGAATCAACTACGTAACTGTTAACAAGCCCAAGAAGAGTATTTCGTTTTAATAGACGCATAGTTAGATTATTGAAATTACTTAAAGATTAACTTAAGTATGTGACACAGATTATACTATCTAGGCAGGGGCCTTTGTCATAGTTGTCCTTTAATACATTCCAAGGAACATAGAAAAGGTAATATATTTTAGCAGATGACTTTTCTCTAGTATAGACAATTTAACATACCCTAAAGTAAAAAGCTAGATGAAAGTTAGTTCATTTTGTTGAATCATAAGGTCCAACCTTAGTTATAAGCTCAAGAAGAATCGAACTTCTACGACACCCTTATCAAGAGTGTATACTAACCGTTATATTATGAGCTTTCTATTCTATTCTTTTATCACTAGAATCCCTTCGCCCCGCGGGCGGTAGAATTGAACTTATATAGGCAGTTTAGAAGACTGCTATTCTACCTTTGAACCAATAGGACTAAGGAGAAGATAAGGCTCATAGGGAATTGAACCCTACACCTCAGATTTGCAATCCAAGTTCAACACCAGAAGTGGGCCCTTTTCTAATACAATATATTAACGTCCTCTTTTAAATAAAGTATAGTTAAGAAAGGGGATTAAGATGTTATGTTATTATAGAATGGCTTATGATCCCCACCAGTAAACTGATACGTACAGGAATAGCCAAACTACGTCCACAAAGTGCGTTTTCCTCCCAAAGCGGAAGGTGGTGGTAAACTAAACTAGTGGAGTAATTTTGTATACCATTGATGAGTGAACATAAGGTCGGATAAGATCGCAGAATTTTGCGGTTGAGCTTGACCAGATATATAGACGGTTACGTGATTGTACGCTACATTTAAGATCAAACTTAGTTTGAAGTACTTCAGCAAGTAGTGTTACTTCAGCTTTTGTGAAACTGTTAGTGTTAAGGTTGATACCTCCTTTGTTCCAGCCTCCGTCGTCTATGTGCCAATAAGCTAATGATACAGGAGTTAGTAAGTCAAAGATGTTAACGGGTACTACTTTAACACCATTTACATACCATAGAGCGTGTAGAGCATTCCAAGCAGGAATTGATTGAGTTGAGAATTGGTACCATTGGTAAACTTTACCTTTAACTACCGATTTCCCAAGTGAGGGAGCATCCATTAGTACATATCCGGCATGTTTGAAGATGTCGAATACATGATGTAAGTAATCCGAGTTAACTAGACCTTGGGCGAACTTGAAATAAGTAGACCCTCCCGCATATTTTTTCCGTAATGTACCGTCGCCTAGTAATAGCCCAACCATGGCTTGGTCAAGATATTTTTGGTGGTCGTCACTATTAGAAAAGGGGATTAAGGGAATAATTGAACAAAGGGCGATAGTGTGTTCCAGCGAAGGAAGGGAAATAGCAGCCAGAAGGCTATGATCCCCACCAGTAAACTGATACATAAAGAAAGAGCCAAACTACATCAACAAACTTTAGCGTTATTATGGAATTCCTTATTTCCATACAATAATTTACACTATTGAACAGACTATGTCATCACTTGCCGTATGGGCTAGTGCAAGGTTTCTTGGTAAGAGTTACTTACTAGTCTTTAAATAACATTGTGCTTTCGGGCAATGTTTATACCAAGTTAGATAGTTGATATCCTTTCTTGGTTTATCCTTGTTTTACTAAGCTAACTTTTCTTCTTTTCGAGAAAGTGTAGTAGTTGGCATTAATTGATTTTTGGGGTTTTGTGCCAATACAGGATTGATGATTCGAACCCTAAGTGGTGGTGGTCTGTTAGGTGGTAGTTGATCATTCGTACAAATGCTACTGCAATAAAGGCTGTACCAATAATTACGTGAATTCCGTGGAATCCTGTTGCAAAGTAGAATACAGATCCGTATACTCCATCGGCAATTGTGAATCCTGCTGTTGCGTATTCGAATCCTTGTAGACCTGTGAATACTACAGCGAATAGTAGAGTCATTGCTGTTCCTACGATTGCTCCTTTTCGGTCTCCTTGAATTAGAGCGTGGTGAGCGTATGTTACTGTTGCACCACTTGAAAGTAGTAGAACTGTGTTTAGTAGAGGTACCGCGAATGGGTTAAGTGCTTCAATACCTGCAGGTGGCCAGTGTCCTCCTAGTTCGATAGTAGGTGAAAGTGCTGAGTGGAAGTAAGCCCAGAAAATACTGAAGAAGAATAGCGCTTCTGAAAGAATGAATAGAGCTACCCCCATTGTGATTCCTTTTTGTACTGCGAATGTGTGATCTCCTAAGTATGTTCCTTCTGTTACAACGTCTCGGAACCATAGTACCATAGCGAATAGAGTTGATAGGAATCCAAGTGTTAATAGAGCTTCTGAGTATTGGATACCGTTGAAGTATAGAACTGCTGAACATGTTAATGTAAATAGTGAAAGTGCTGTTAGTAGAGGCCAAGGTGATGGTTCAACCATGTGGAATGGGTGAGATTGGAATTGGCTTCGTGATAGGTTTGAAATATTTGTCATAAATTATTTAAAAACATCTTTACTTTCTAGAATAAACTTGACAAGTAAGGTTCTTTCTAACTTTGTCCTATAGTTATATAAAGATCGGTTAGAAAAACTAGACATAGCTCAGATAAGGAAATCCCCTAAACTGGCCTACTTAGATTTTTTCTTCTACTCCCCTAATCTAGCCCCATAAGAGCTTCATAGCGGACCTATTTCTATGATAGAAAATAAGGAAGATGCGGATTAAAGAGGATTCGAACCTCTGTTACGTTTACACGCAAAATCGATTTCAAGTCGATCACCTTCAGCCACTCAGTCATTAATCCTTTGTCAGCTATGAGTAGAGCAGGACTTGAACCTACAACGATATTAATCACCTATTTTACAGACAGGCCCCTTACCATTAGGAGTATCTACTCTAATACACCCCAAAGAAGTTTCGAACTTCTGCCTTGGAATTTTCAGCTCCACGCTCTAACCAATTGAGCTATCGGGGTTTTATCTTATGTTGTGGAGAAACAGAGAATCGAACTCTGACTGCTGTGATGCAAACACAGTATACTACCAATTATATTATTTCCCCTATTGATACCTTTTTTACTACTAAAGTAGAAAGGTTAACATTACGTTTTACTCTATTCTTTTATTCCTATAATTACCTTTAAAGATACAGTAGATCACTTCTTTTACTTATTACATCCAATATAACACATAATGTATAGAATTACTTTCTTATACTATATCATCACTTGATTACTATAACTTAGTTCCTAAGGCTATAATGTTCATTGGATATCTGTTAACTTTGATAATTAGGTAACTAATGGTATCTTGATTAGAAATATAATTGTATTAGTATTGTAGAATACCTATATTATCCTCATCCTCATCTTTAGACCTCACCTACTAAACTGTGAAACTTAATTCCGAACTAACGGTTAGAATTAGGTATGTAAAACTTCGTGTTAAAGGGTATAATTATATATAAGAAAATATAGCTATATTTTATAGCCACCCTTTCAAGTTCCTCTATTCTTTTACAAAAATTTTAATACAATAGAGAAACGCAGACAAAGATCAATGTACTTAAACGAAGTAACTTAATTAATTTACCTTATACTTTAAAATAGCGTAATTATCTATATCTCTATTATAAGCAACAACATAAAAGGGGATTAAATTAGGTTAATATGGCCTAATATGGCATGATATCGAAGGCGATTAGGATACTAGGAACCAGAATCACGAGGGCGATTGCCACGGGAAGGAGTCCTGTCCAACAGAACACCATTACAATATATTATCATAAACTTAATTAGTTTTATCTCAATAGCTGTCACCATTGTTTAGACTATATCATTAGACTACTTGGTAATCTATAGGTTTTCTTGGAGATAATGCTCTAGTCGTTTAAGCAAGTTAATTATACTTTGCTAACAGATTATTCGTTGTAATTTCTCTGTTTTAATCCTATTGTATCAAATCTCCTTACAAAAAGGAAGGAGCACCTAGCTAATTAGATAGGCGAGATAGGGCTAAGGTAACCCGTCGTAACGCATACGTGGAAGTGTGGCCCGGAACCAAACGAATAGGAAAGTGAATAGACAAGTTTTTAATCCAAGAACAATACTTTGTAGGTTAACGAATGTATCGTTGATGAAAAGTTCAGGCATGTTGTAGCCCCCTAAGAATAGAATAGCCGTTAATGTTGACATTAGAACAATACTACAATATTCTCCAAGGAAGAAGAACACGAAGATCATACCACTGTGTTCAGTGAAGAAACCAGCAACTAGTTCTGATTCGGCCTCAGGAAGATCGAATGGTGTACGGTTAGTTTCTGCTAGAGCTGCAATGAAGAAGATAAGGAAAATAGGTAGGAGAGGTACAATATACCATACTGCTTCTTGTGCTTCAATGATAGTTGTAATGTTGAATGAACCTGTAAGTAAGATAACAATAAGAATTGCGGCACTTAATACTAGTTCGTAACTAATCATTTGAGCAGTAGATCGTAGAGCACCTAGGAATGCATATTTAGAGTTAGCACTCCATCCGGCGAAAAGAACTCCATAGATACCAATTGAAGAAATAGCAAGAGTGTAAAGAATACCTAGTGAGAAATCTGAGATTGTCAGACCAGCTCCGAAAGGAATTACACCCCAACCTAGAAGACTGAAGATAAGTGTAATAATTGGCGCTAAGAAGAACAGACTACGAGTTGAGTGAGATGGTACAACTGTTTCTTTAACTACTAACTTCAGGGCGTCAGCGAAGGGTTGCAGAACTCCGTAGTAACCTACTTTGTTAGGACCAACTCGCCGTTGCATAGCTGCTAGTGTTTTCCGTTCGATAATAGTCATAAAAGCTACAGCTAGTAGAATAGGAACCAGAACGATAACTACTTCCAGTAAGTTGTATAGTGTAGTAAGCATAACTTTTGTGTAAAATATGTAAAACTTGATACTAAAGGTTAGGACTAAGTCCTCTCTAGTAAAGTAAGGGAGGGAACATCTCGTTCCAAATAAGCAAGGGTGAAATTAGGCTTAGTTTTAGCTAAACTATGATTGGCTATCTAACCAAGCTAGGTATTTTTCTAGACTTACAGCTTCCACTGCAATAGGCATGAACCCGTGGTATACTCCACAGATTTCTGAACATTGACCGTAAAACAGTCCTTCTCGTTGAACTAGAACAGAAGTTTGGTTAAGACGACCTGGTGTACAATCAATTTTTAGTCCTAGTGCAGGAACAGCAAAGTCGTGGATTACATCAGCTCCTGTTACAATGAATCGGATGTGTGTATCTACAGGAACAACTACTCGGTTATCTACGTCAAGTAGTCGAAGTTGTCCTTCTTCTAGGTCAGTTTCTGGAATCATGTAGCTATCGAATTCGATACTTTCTCCATCTTCGTTAACGAAATCGCTGTATTGGTATGTCCAGTACCATTGGTGTCCAACTACTTTAATAGTCATTGAAGGAGACATTACTTCGTCCATAAGGTAAAGAAGTTTGAATGATGGGAAAGCGATAGCAATAAGGATAAAGGCAGGAGTAATTGTCCATACTAGTTCGATAAGTGTACCGTGGTTAGCGTATTTGTATACGATAGGTGAAGTGTTAGCGCTGAAGTTTACAACAACTGAACCAATTACCCATCCTACTCCTACGAAAATAATAACTAGGTAGAAGAAGATAGAGCTGTGTAGTTCTGTAATACCTTCAAATGTTGGAGAGGCACCATCTTGGAATGAAATTTGCCAAGGTTCTGGGGCATCGTTATAAACTGTACCGATTAGAGGCCAGTTGATTAGAGATAGTAAATTTGACATATATAGATTAAAATTTATCATGTTCTAAACTTATCTAAACTATTGTTAGGATAAGAAAAAAAGGTCTTTTGTATTTGTGACTAGAGGAAAAGATAAGAACTCTAGAAATTAAGGAATAGAAGACTCGAACTTCTGCATCCACTGTGTAAAAGTGGCGCTCTACCCTTGAGCTAATCCCCTTATTGTATAACGCCCTACTGGAATCGAACCAATACTAACTATTTCGAAGACAGTTACACTACCATTATGTTAAAGGCGCTATGGTAAGACGTTATTTACCTTATACTTACAAGTGATGAGACTTGAACTCATACAGCGTTTAGCCACTCGTACCTAAAACGAGCTTGTCTACCAATTTCAACACACTTGCTTTGTTATTCCGTCTATGTATAGCGAGAAACATAATAAAGATTATCCATTCTTTTATATCCTTTATTTACTAGCTATAACTTCAAATACTCTCTTTTACCACTACTAATAAATACAATGGATTACAGTAAACTTAACTAGTTTTCTCGAAGGATTAAATCATGTAATTATCTTGAAGCTAATAGGTTATAGTAATAGATATACATCTAGTCTCCTTTTACTCTGGTTTTCGACTTTATTTTATGTGCCTTTATTGCTTTTTTTACTAAACCTCATGTACTATTACCTTACATTTACTAAATAGATTACCTTAGCGATTAGTATTTAATGGGCCCAGGTCAAGTAATGCTAGAGGTATATAATTACTTTTTATCTAATAAATAAATAGATATTAATTTGGTTAAATACGAAAGGGGATTAAGGATATTTTCTAGATAACTATGAGTATAGAACTAGGAATGAGATCATTAGGGCGAATACACGGGCATTAACATGTAAAGATACAACAATAGATCACGCTATTGGTTAGACTATGTCATCAGTAAGAAATAGCTTACTGTCAAGTATTTAGTCGTTGAACACCTAAAAGATGCTGCAAATTGCCAATTCTTCGAAGATATTGGTTTTCTTGCACTATGCTTGATTTATACTGGATTATTCTATTTTAGTCCAGTTGCTTCTGCTAGGGCGACAATTTGTTGTTTGCTTTTTACGCTCAATAGTTTTCACTATTGTTCAGACTATATCTTCAGTACAATATACTGCTGAATTTTCTTGGTGTTTATTACACTAGTCGTTGAACGAGACAAAAAGTCTTCGCTGCAGATTTATATGATATTTCCGCATTTAATTCAGTTTTTATAGGACTCTATTTATCCTAGGATGGCAAATGAAAATAGTTGACCTCGAAGGGCTGGGTTTCGAGCTGTTGATGCGATTAGAGATGAGAAGATTGACCCAATACCAATACCTGCACCTGTAAGCCCAATAGCTGCTAGACCTGCTCCGATGTATTTTGCTGCTGCTAACATTTGAAGTTTCAAAATTTTACATCTGTACGTAACAGATTAGGAAACAAAGTGGGAACCATACATTACTAAATAAGTAAAGTGATAGCTTATCCATACTTTTAAAGATAAATAGCTAAGATAAGCAACAATCTCTTTTAGTTAGTGTAATAATACAGAAGGGGATTAGACGATGAATATTACTATTGTGCTGAAGGAGATCGGATAGCTGACCGGTGATCTGTGAAGTACAGCGCACCTTTACCGAATTCGTACACGAACCCAACCGTTAGAACTACGAAGAAGATTACTGCAATTACGAATCCATAAGTTGAAACATTGTATAGTGTTACAGCCAGAGGATAGAATAGGAGGATCTCTAAGTCAAAGATAAGGAATAGGATCCCTACCAGATAATATTGGATAGAAAACGGTGCTCGAGTTTGTCCGTACACAGGAGAGAAGCCACATTCGTATGGTGTAACTTTTTCTGTATCTGGTTTGTGCACAGCTAGAAGAACGTTAAGTAGTAGAAGAATGGCTACTAATACTGGAACGAAGAAAAATAATACTGTTAGTGCGTTCATTATGCGTTGAATAGTGATAGAGCCAGAAGATGTGTGCTATTTAAGATAAATGATGGTTTGAACACGAATAGTGCAATTGCCAGTGTTAGAGTTGCGATAACGAAACTATGTACGTTAGTGATGTAAGGAGCTGTTGCTGTTGATTGTGGTTCTTGACCTACTGGTGCACTTGAATCGAAGTGAATTACCCGTACGATTCGAAGGTAGTAAGCTGCACTAATTACACTTACAATGATAGCTACGAATGACATGAAGTAGTACCCTGAGTGTGTTGCTGAGTATAGAACCATTTGTTTTGCGAAGAATCCCATTAGAGGTGGAATACCTGCCATTGAAAATAGACATGTTGCCAGTGAAAGACCTAGTAGAGGGTTTGATCGGAATTGTCCTTTAAGTTGTGAAATGAATTGGATATCCGTGCCTTCTGAAGTTGCTCGAGCTTGGCTAATTACGTAACCAAAGGCTAGTAAGATTAGGAAAGCGTTAAGGTTTGTGATTGAATATTGAACTAGGTAGAACAGGAATGATTCGATTGATTCTTCTGTGTTAATAGCTAAGGCTAGAAGAAGGAAACCAATGTGTGAAATTGTACTGTAAGCAAGTAGTCGTTTGATTCGGAATTGGGCTAGTCCTACTACTGTACCAATGATTAGAGATAGCATTGATGAAATTAGAAGTAGGTTTTTCCATACACTGAATCCTTCGGTTACAAATGGAAGTGTTAGAGTTACACCTGAAAGTCCTGTTTGTAATTCTAGTAGGAATACAAGGATAGAGATTTTAGGCATAATTGTTAACCAAGTTGTTACGATTGTGGGAGTTCCGTCATATACATCAGGAGCCCAGTTGTGGAATGGAGCAGCTGCGATTTTGAATAGGAAACCAATTACAGTAATTGTAAGACCGATTGTTACAGGTCCGGTAATACTGTCTTCAGTTGTTACCGATAGAACACTGTAGATACCTTCGAAACTAGTTAATCCTGTGTAAGCGTATACAAGAGCTGAACCAAGCAGAATTAGTCCAGATGAAAGACCTCCAAGTAGGAAGTATTTTAGTCCGGCGCTAGTTGCTGATTCTGAGTCTCGGTATAGAGCAGCAAGAATATAAACAGCGAATGATTGTAATTCAATACTTAGGTACATTGATACTAGATCAGCACTTGAAACTAAGAATGAAGCACCACATGTAGTGAATAAGATAATAAGTGCATAT
>Ga0207419_1000955_pt1 | contig 23668 bp, 22 predicted proteins | sample ElkSloMetagenome_4_FD_184723 | JGI IMG/M metagenome (GOLD analysis project Ga0207419, IMG submission 184723) | Hot spring microbial communities from Elkhorn Slough, Monterey Bay, USA - MD2A (version 2) | ecosystem: Environmental > Aquatic > Marine > Intertidal zone > Estuary: Microbial mat ... | reverse complement strand
CCAGGAAATAATAAAGCCTCATTGCAAGTCAATCTTCTTCCTGGGGAATTAAGAGATTTCAGTTCTACTGAGATTACTAATGCTATTCGAGAAGAATCAGGGCCGATTTTTGGAGTGGAACGCATTACGTTTGGTGCTGGTAATAATTTTGGTGGTTCGCCGGTATCTGTGTCTCTGTTAGGGAACAATCTTAACGAGTTAGAACAAGCTAAGACCGAATTAAAAACCTGGATGCAAGATAATGAACTCCTTAAAGATGTTGTCGATAACGACCCTCAAGGTATAAAGGAAATTCAAATAGATTTAAAAGAAAGTGCATTTGCTCTTGGTCTGGATCTCGGTGAAATAATGCGTCAGGTAAGAAATGGTTTTTTCGGAGCTGAAGCTCAAAGATTTCAAAGAGGAAAAGATGAAATTAGAGTTTGGGTAAGATACAATTTAGAAAATCGGTCTTCTATACGAGACCTTGATGACATGCGTATCATTACACCAGACGGTATGCGCGTGCCATTTAATGAAATTGCGACATATAGTATTGTTCGTGGTACAGAATCTATTAGTTTTTTGAATGGTTTACGGGAAATTAATGTTTCAGCTGATTTATCAGACCCAAATCAAAGTGCAACTGATATTTTGACCGAAATCCAAGATGATGTCATGCCAGAGATTTTATCAAAATACTCAAGTTTAACGGTCTCTTACGAAGGTCAAAACCGAGAAGCATCAAAAGTGACAGGTTCTGCAAATAAAGTTTTACCTGCAATTTTATTTTTAATATTTGTGGTTATTGCATTTACATTCAGAGGTTATTCCCAACCTTTATTATTACTACTCCTAATACCATTTAGCGCAATTGGTGTGGCTTGGGGTCATTATATACACGGTTTTCCCATCAATGTACTTTCAGCCTTAGGCATCATTGCACTGATAGGAATCATGGTAAATGATGGTTTAGTTTTAGTCACTAAATTAAATGCAAACTTAAAAGCTGGAATGAAATATAATGATGCTCTTTACGAGGCTGGAAAATCACGATTTAGGGCAATTTTTTTAACCTCAATTACAACTATAGCTGGTCTAGCACCATTAATTTTTGAACAAAGCCGACAGGCACAATTCTTAATCCCTATGGCGATTTCAATTGCTTATGGAATTGGAATAGCTACAGTCCTTACGCTGGTGTTATTGCCTGTAAGTCTATCAATTTTTAATACCATTAAGACCAAAACATTGTGGCTGGCTACAGGAAACTCACCTTCAAAAGAAGAGGTTGAACGGGCTATCAAAGAACAAAAAGAAGTAAAAAGCTATGATGAAAACTAAGCTTATACCAATTCTAATTTTCTTATTTTTTTCTGAGTTGTCTGCTCAAGAGCTTTTAACTAAATCAGCAGCTGTTGAAATCGCTTTGCAGAAAAATTTTGGAATTCAAATCGCGAAAAATAATCTTGAAATAGCAGAAAATAATTCCGGAATTTTAAATTCTGGTTACTTGCCAACCATAAACGCCGAAGCTGGTGCAAATTTTGATATTGTAGATAGATTTACTGAGATTGAAGGCGAGGGAAATTTAGATCAGCCAGATTTAGAGAGTGAGAATTACAATGCTGCAATCAATGTCAACTATACACTGTTTGACGGATTAGGTAGATTATACAATTTTAAGAGACTGAAAGAACAATATAATTTATCTGAACTAGAAGCAAGAGAGACTATTGAAAATACTCTCATACAATTATTTAGTGTCTATTATGAAGTGGCAAGACGTTCAGAAAACGTTCAGGTATTACAACAAAATTTATCATTATCTAAGGATCGATTAAAGCGTGTAGAATATCTTTTTGAATACGGGCAAGTTAACAAACTACAGGTTTTGAATGCCGACGTAGATGTTGCAAATGATAGTATAAACTTAATTAATGAATTTCAAAACCTAGATAACGCTAAACGTGATTTACAAGTCGTAATTAACAATAACGAATTTCAGGATTTTAAAGTTGATACCGTTGTCTCTTTTACTCCAATGTTGAAATTGGAAAGATTTGTTGAAGATTACAAATTAAATAATGTTTCATTATTACAAATTGACAAAAGTCTTGTAATCAGTGATTATGATCAAAAAATAAGTAAAACAGGATATTTACCAACGATAGATTTGATTGGGTCTTATGGTTGGAATAGAAATGTAAGTCCAGCATCTCCGTTCTTTCCCGCGTCTATACAAACTTCGGATAGACTTGCCGCTGGAATCAGTTTAAATTGGAATTTGTTTGATGGTGGACAAACAGCTGTAAGAATTCAAAACGCTCAGATAAATTATGAAAATCAAGAATTACAAAAAAAACAAATTCAAATAGCTGTAAATCGTGATATTCAAAATGCTTTAAATACTTACAAAACCAGATTGTATATATATAACCTTCAAGAGCAGAATGTGAAGACCAATAAAAATAATTTTAGAAGAACTGAAAATCAATTTGAATTAGGTCAAATTACATCCGTCGAATTTAGGCAGGCACAGGTGAACTTACAAAATGCAAAAACCAGTTATAATTTAGCAAAATACGATGCAAAATTAGCCGAATTGCAGTTATTGCAACTTACAGGTCAACTTTTAAATACTAAATTTTAATTATGCACGAACAATTTTTTCAATGTCCGTATTGTTGGGAAACTATAAGTATGCTTATTGATACTTCAGTACCCAGTCAAACTTATATTGAAGATTGCGAAGTTTGTTGCCGGCCTATTGAAATAACTTGCCAATCGCAAAATGACGAACTTGTAGCATTTGATGCTGAGGCGATACAGTAGAAAACTTCAAGTGTCATCCTTGGAGGGATTTTGGGAGGCTTTTTTATTTTAGACCATTGTCAATATTCATACAGTTACTCATTCTTTTGTTGAGACAATATTTACTCAATTTTATATATTTTCTTAGCTTTACCCCTCAAATTAGAAAGTCAATCGTCTGGAGACTAGAATTTATACAAATAAGAATGACCAATCGTTCTTTAAGCTTTTATCATCAAGCTTTCAGGAGATCAAACAGTCCTTATTTTTGGCTCGTCAATTAGCAAAGCGAGATATAAGTGCACAGTATAGGCAATCATATCTTGGTATTTTATGGGCGTTTATCATGCCAATTACCACGGCTGTAGTTTGGATAGTTTTAAATGGGTCTGGCGTTATAAAGTTAACTGATACAGGAATGCCCTATCCTTTATATGCGTTTTCGGGAACTTTAATCTGGTCTATAGTAGTCGATGCTATAAATGCTCCTACCAAAAGTACGAACTCTGCCAGAAGTATTTTAAGTAAAATAAATTTTCCTAAGGAAGCTTTAATCCTTTCTGGGATTTATAAATTACTCTTTAATAGTGCGATTAAAATTGTATTGGTGTTCGTATTTGTTATATTTTTTGAAATAGCTTTCAGCTGGAGCATGTTAGCTTTTCCTTTAGTAGTTTTGGGTGCTTTAGTGTTAGGAACAGCCATTGGATTACTAATTTCTCCACTTGGGTTGTTATATAAAGATATTGGTCGGATGATTAGTTTTGGACTTACCTTTGTGATGTACATCACACCAGTGGTTTATGTTATCCCAACAAAGCCAGGATTATTACAAACACTCATGCTCTACAATCCATTCACGCCGCTTTTAATCACGACAAGAGACTTGTTAATGGGTCAATCGCCAGAATACATCTCGGCATTTTTAATAGTTTTATTGTGTTGCTTACCATTATTATTCATCGCATTGGTATTTTACAAATTGTCTATTCCTATCATAGTTGAACGATTGAGCGCTTGACCTATGAATGATGAGGTATTAGTAAAAGTTGAAGGCGTCTCCAAAAAGTTCTGTAAAGACTTAAAAACTAGTCTTTGGTACGGTGTGAAAGATATGTTTGGTAATTTAAATTCAACCAAATCAAAAGGTGATCAATTAAGACCAAAAGAATTCTGGGCTTTACGTGATATTAACTTTGAATTGAAACGTGGTGAATGTTTAGGCCTTATAGGACATAATGGAGCTGGAAAATCAACTTTGCTCAAGATTTTAAATGGACTAATCAATCCTGACGAAGGAAAGGTTATTATAAGAGGTAAAGTTGGCGCGCTGATAGAGCTTGGAGCAGGATTTAATCCAATACTTACAGGTCGAGAAAATATTTACAATAACGCTGCGGTCTTGGGCTTTACCAGAAAAGAAATCGATACAAAGCTGCAGGACATCATCGATTTTGCCGAAATAGAAGAGTTTATAGATATGCCAGTTCAGAATTATTCCAGTGGGATGAAAGTTCGTTTAGGATTTGCCGTAGCCGCCCAGATGGAACCCGATGTCCTGATCATTGATGAGGTTTTGGCAGTTGGAGATGCTGGATTTAGAGCGAAGTGTTTTAATAGAATATCTGATTTAAGTAAGTTTTGTTCAATCATATTTGTAAGTCACTCAATGCCTTTAGTCGGCAGAGTATGCAATAAAGGTATACTTTTAAAAAATGGAAATCTGAAGAATAAAGGGCATATAAACGATGTCATTTCTAAATATATGACTTGCCAAAAAGCTGCTATTAAAGGTGTTGTCGGTGAGAATAAGTTAGATTATTTTCAAGCAAGAAGTTACAAAAACAACATTAGTTATTCTGATCAATTTCTTTTCAATGTAAAATTTAAATTACCAAAAAAATATGAGTATTTTTTAATTCATTATTCCGTATTGGACCAAGAAATGAAAACTATATATCAAGCATTTTCCTTAGAAAACGATATTATATTTAAAAATGATAGAGATTTATTTGACATTGATATAAAAATCTCTAGTGTAGATCTTGCCAATGGCAAATATTTTCTAAATGTTGGATTTATAGAAAATGACTTTAATGGCAAAAATATTTGCCGCTATGATTCAGTATTAGAGTTTAATGTTTCAGGCGTTAAATACAATACTTTTTCCGCTATTGTAAAGAAAACTCAGTGGATTCTAAAATGAAAACTAGCTTATTTAATGTCACTAATTTAATTGATAACAATCCAGGTTGCAGAGCAACAATTTCAGGACTCAAATCTGTGATTAAATACGATTTGATTTACGAAGTCCCACTTGGATTCGGATATGATGTATTTCAAAGTAAAATGTTTAGCTTTAAAAATTTTAAAAGTTCGTATCATAGCCTTTTAAAAAAAGAAGTCTTACAAAAATGTATTAGAAATACTGATCTGTGGATCATCAATGGCGAAGGAACTATACATAGTAAGTCTATTGGAGAAAAAGTTTTGCTCACGATAGCTAAAATTGGTCAAAAAAACAGAAAAAAAGTTTTTATAGTTAATGCATCATTTCATGATTTAGGTTATGAAAATTTAAAAATTCTTAGATACTGTAATATTTTTACGAGAGAAGTTGAGTCTCATAATTATTTAAACAGCAATGGCATAAGATCAAAATTAGTTTTGGATTGTGCTTTTTTATCAAAATTTAATAAAGTGAGCAAAACGCAAAATCAATGTTTATATACGCCTGGAGTTTTGTTTAGTCATGGCAAAAAAAAACAAACATATTCAACAGAAGAATTGTTAATGAAACATTTTCAAGCAATTAAGGCTAAATATGATACTCCCTATTTTCTTCAAATTGAAAACGCCGAAAATAATTTGGTAGAATTATGGAAAAACGAAGGAGGGAAAGTAATAAATTCTGCGAGATACAGTGTAGCTGGTCTAATTGAAGAAATCAGTAGATTTGAGCTATTAGTGTCAGGGCGTTATCATATTTTAGTTTTTGCAATTATGACTAAAACTCAAGCTATACCATTGAATAGTAATACAAGAAAAATACAGGGGCTTTATAAATATTTCAATTCTGATATCGATAATAAAATTCAAAATGTATTTTCAGATGATTTGAACTTAAAGGAGCCTATCAAAATTGAAACATCACTAGATAGAATTAGAGAAGAAATTAGATTAGCATATTTAAATCTATAAATTGGAAAAAGCATTAATAATATCAACAGGCACAAGTCAATTGATTTATCAACTTAGTGCATTAACTACAATACATAATAAGAACTATAAATTAAGTGTAGTTTATTTAGGGGTAAATCGCAAAAGTATTGATGAATTTTATAAAGAGACCTCTAAAAAAATCGGATTTAAATATTTAGGACAATTTAATTTTAACAAGCCTATTAGTAAAGTAAACTCTGTGACAAGGCTATTGTACTATATTAGATTTAGAAGAAGTTACTTGAAAACCAAGTTAAGCTCATTGCCTGACAATTTGATAACATATGTAGGTTGTTCAAATATTATAATACCAGTTAGGGTAAAAGTCCATAGTGATATTTTACTATTGTCGCTACTCAAACCAAAAAACTTGATTTTGGTAGCTGATGGGGTCGTAGATAAATTTGAAGAAAGAGATTATAGTGGTTATGCCTACAATTATTTAGATAGCACATTAAAAGCTTTGCCTATTAAAAATAAACCAATTTACACACCACTTCATTTAATAAATGATATTAAAAAAATTGGAATGCCAAAGCAGATAAAAATTGAATCCACCTTATCAAAAATATATCAACTCAATCTGGTTAAAAATTTTAAAAAGCAATATCTCACCAATCAAATAACTCATGTCATACTTTCTCAGCATTATCATTTGCATGAAAATATTTCGTTTGATGACGATATGGATTACTTTAAAGGTATGATAGATTTAATTTTAAATAATGATGATAAATCTCTTATATTATTTAAGGCTCATCCAAGGGATTTGACAAAAAAAATTAAAGAAATTGAAATGTTAAATTTGAAAAGGATTATTGTTGTTGATGATCAATATAAATCTGTACCAATTGAAGTGTGTTATAAAGAGTTTATAAAAATGAAAACTACATTCTTTACAGGTAATTCTAGTGCTCCGCTTTATTTTAAAAATACTAATCCAATTTATTGTATAACTTCAGAGGTGTTACTTCCCGAGACTTTAAATAATAGCATTAAGGATTTTGCAAAAAGGTTTAATTTAAGACAATTGGAATTAAATAAATAATGAAAAATAAAATCCTCTTCATCTCCCATGAAGCTTCACGAACAGGTGCGCCATTGGTTTTATTACATTTCTTAAAGTGGATCAAAACTTACCATCCGGATACTTTTTTTGGAGTGTTGTTGATTAAAGGAGGTGTTTTAGAACACGAATTTAATGAGGTTGCAGACAAATTTTATCATTATGAGCAGATGAATAGAAGTAATTTATCTAATCGCATAAAATCAAAACTTAATCTTAAATCTTTAAAGTCTTGTTCAATTATTCGAAGTATAGGCAAAGAAAATTATAATCTCATTTATGCAAACACAGCAAATTCTGTACAATTAGCTTGTGTAATAAAAAAAAATCAACCTAACGTCAAATGTTTAGCGCACATTCATGAAATGCAAGCGATTTTAGAACTGTCTTGTCCAAAATTTAAGACATACACCAGAAAGCTGGATCATATAATAGCTGTTTCAAATCCAGTCTATGAAAACCTTATTAATAATTATAACATAACAAAGGATAAAATTTCAATTATTTATGAATTTGGTATTACACAAAAACTAAACAAGACCTCTGAATCCACATCAAATGTTTTTAGAGTCGGAACTTCTGGTTTATCCCATTGGCGTAAAGGCAACGATGTATTTTTACAAGTTGCTAGATATGTAAAAAAACATCATCCTGAACTAAATATTGAATTTGTTTGGGTTGGAAACGAGTTTAGAGATAAAACCATCATTGATAAGGATATACAAAAAATGGGGCTGGAAAGCAGAATCAGATTTACTGGAGAATTAGAAAAAACAGCAGCGATCTACAACTCTTTTGATTTATTTTTATTGTCTTCCAGAGAAGATCCTTTTCCATTAGTCTGTATTGAAGTAGCTCAACTTAAAAAGCCAATAATTTGCTTTGAGTATGCCTCGGGAACCGCCGATATCATTTCAAAAGGCGGTGGTTATGTAGTATCTTACCTCGATATTGAAGCCGTTGTTGAAAAAATTGTATTGTATTATAATAATCCAGATAAAAAAATAAAGGATGGTGAAGATGCTTTTGAGCTATTCAAGGATTTTACCCCTGAAAAAATTTGCCCTCTGCTTTTTGATGAGGTGTTAAAGCTTGTTTAGTATGAAAACTAAAGTCTCTATCATAGTCCCAAATTACAATCATGCCCAATTTTTGCAACAACGACTAGATTCTATTTTCAACCAGAGTTTTCAAGATTTCGAGGTTATTTTGTTAGACGATTGTTCTACGGATTATAGCCTTCAGGTTCTTAATAAGTATAAAAATCATCCAAAAGTATCTCAATTCGTTGTAAATAAAAAAAACTCAGGCTCTCCGTTTGTGCAGTGGAAAAAAGGGATAAATTTAGCCAAAGGTGAATTTATCTGGATTGCAGAAAGTGATGATTATTGTGAGCTGGATTTTTTAGAAAAATTACTAAAGCATAAAGATAAGGCAGATATTTTATATTGCCAATCTTTTGATGTAAATGAAAAGGGTATTGAGATATATGACCGGATTAATTATACTTCAAATTTCTTCAAAAATATTTGGTATTCAAACTTTCAATTAAAAGGAAAGCAGTTTCTATCTGATTATTTGATCATAAAAAATGTAATACCTAACGCAAGTGCTGTAATTTTCAAAAAAAAACTTATCGGTAAAAATATTTTTTCTAAAGAATTGTTGCAGATGAAAATGTGTGGCGATTGGTTTTTTTGGATTAAAATAATTGACAATGCTAATGTTTATTTTTTGAATAATTACCTGAATTATTTCAGAAACCATGAAAATATATCAAGAAAGCATATCACTATCGAAATGAAAAGAGAACGATTAAAAGAAGAATCTCTAATCAGGGCTTTTTTGTGTGCTCAGCATGGATTTAAGAATAAAAAGGCGGATATATTTCTTTTAAAAAGATGGTTTAATTTATTTAGTTATCGTGAAATTCTTTCTTCTGAATTCTACTCAATAAAGCAGTGCTATCAGTCTTGGCTTTATTTTTACTACATGTATTTCAAAATTAAATCAAGGATATGAAACTCGCCATTTTCTCACCAAGTCAAAATCCATATTCCGAAACCTTTATACAAGCGCATAAAAACTTTATAAAGACCGAACAGACCTTTTACATTTATGGCAGGAGTCCGGAAAATATGAAAGTTGAGAATCATGGTTATTTAATAAGTCCAAAAAAGAGATTGTTTATAAAAGCTGTTTCCAAATTACTTGATAATAATAAGAAACCAAATTTTGATAAAGAAGCAGCAAAAAAGCTAAAGGCCCTTCAAGTCGATGTGGCCCTCGTAGAATACGGCAACCATGCGATGAGGTTACAAAACATTTTGAATAAAGCTAAAGTACCATTTATTGCACATTTTCATGGTTATGAAATTTCAATAAAAGAAGTAATAAAACAAAATGATAATTATTCAAAGCTTTTTCAATCTGCGAAATACATCATAGGAGTTTCAAAATTAATGTGCAGTCAATTAAAAGATTTGGGTTGTCCTGAAGAAAAAATCAAATATAATGTTTATGGTGCAAATCCAATTTTTGCTGAGGTTAAACCAAAGTTCTCAAACCAACAATTTTTAGCAGTTGGACGATTTGTAGACAAGAAGGCGCCTTATTACGCAATTCTGGCATTTAGAAAAGTTGTAGAAAAATATCCTGAGGCTAAATTGATATTAGTTGGCGAAGGTAAATTACTTGATGTGTGTATAAATATTGTTAGATTCTACAATCTATCGGCTAACATCATTTTTGTAGGTATTAAATCATCTGAAGAAATTAAAGAAATGATGTCTAATTCATATGGATTTATTCAACATTCCATAACAGCACAAAATGGAGATCAAGAAGGAACACCAGTTGCTATCATGGAAGCTGCATTGGCAGGTTTACCTGTTATTTCTACTTATCATGCTGGAATTTCCGATGTAATAGAGCATGAATTCTCGGGATTATTATCTAAAGAACATGATGTTGAAAAAATGGCGATTAACATTGAAAGAATTTTAGATAACAGAGAATTTGCTATAAAAATCGGAAATAATGCCAAAAAGACTCATCAAAAAATGTTTACAATCCAAAGACATATCAAAGCCATAGAAGAATTGCTGTCAAAAACGCTCCAATCTCAATAAATCTTAAAAAACTCATATACTTAAACCTATTAGCCAAAAGCTAACTTTTCCTTACTTTTGCACCCATGAAATACGAAAGACTTACAAAGGAGCAATTTGAAGAATTACACCAGGAGTTTATCAACTTTTTGGCTACGCAATCTATTACAGCCGAGGAATGGAAAGATATTAAAAAGAATAAACCAGAAGTTGCAGAAGAAGAATTAGATATCTTTAGTGATCTCGTCTGGGAAGGCGTGCTTAAGAAAGTTGAATACCTCGAACATATCTCAGAACAGCATATGTTTTTGTTTCATTTTGAGGAAAATGACATTCAATTGATTAAGATTCAAGTGAAAAATCCATCGATAGACATTACAACTAAAGAAGGATATGCTTGGTTGCAAGAACACTTTCTAGAAGATAGTGTAGACATACACCAAGCTACGAAGCCACTTAGTGATGATCGCAACAAAGATATTTTTGCCCTCATAAAACAGGGAGCAAACATTACTAAAGGGGATTTATTTAATTATTTTGATAATCTTATTCAAGCTTAAAATTATAATATTACATGTCACAAAAACCAGCGATACCCAAAGGCACCAGAGACTTTAATGCCGCTGAATTATCAAAACGTAACTATATTTTTGATACCATCAAAACCCAATTTCAGCAATTTGGATTTGAGCCTATAGAAACTCCCAGTTTCGAAAAATCTGCGACCTTGATGGGCAAATACGGCGATGAGGGTGATCGTTTGATTTTTAAAATATTAGATTCCGGAGATTATCTTCAAAAAGTTGATGAGGACACTTATAAAACTAAAGATTCCACTAAAATAGCGAATAAGGTCGCAGGAAAATCTCTGCGATATGACTTGACTGTCCCATTTGCTCGCTACGTTGTACAGCATCAACATGAGTTGAATTTTCCATTTAAAAGATACCAAATACAGCAAGTTTACAGAGCCGATAGACCACAGAGAGGAAGGTTTAGAGAATTTTTTCAGTGTGATGCAGATGTTGTAGGAAGCGATAGTCTTTGGCAGGAGGTAGATTTGGTTCAGCTGTACGATTCAGTTTTTTCTTCACTCAATCTTCAAGAGTGCAAAATCAAACTCAATAACCGTAAAATATTGAGTGGAATTGCAGAAATAATTGGCGAATCTGACAAGCTCATAGATTTCACAGTCGCTCTGGATAAACTTGACAAAATAGGACGAGAGAAAGTGGTTGAAGAAATGATTGACAAAGGAATTAGTCAGGATGCCGTAGCAAAGCTCGATCCAATTTTCGATTTATCTGATGTACATGTCAGAGAAAAATTAAAGGATATCAAAAAAATACTGTCAAACTCTGAGGTTGGGCTTAAAGGCGTTGAAGAACTGGAATTTATTATTAACCAAAGTCTGAGCTTAGGATTAAATGGATCAATTTTAGAGTTTGATGTCACTCTCGCCCGTGGTCTCAACTATTATACTGGAGCTATCTTCGAAGTTCAGGCTCCAGAAGGCGTGAAAATGGGATCGATTGGTGGCGGAGGACGATACGATGACCTCACTGGTATTTTTGGTCTAAAAAATTTGAGTGGAGTTGGTATTTCATTTGGTTTAGATAGGATATATCTTGTGATGGAATCATTGAATTTATTTCCAGGACAATTAGCGGATAATAAGAGCTTGTTATTTATTAATTTCGGAAGTGATGAAGCTACGCATGCAATGCGAATAGTAAAAGACATTAGAGATCATGGTTTGTCTGCACAGCTATACCCTGATAAGGATAAGATGAAAAAGCAAATGACTTATGCTGATAAAAATAACTTTCAATATGTCGCTCTTCTTGGCGGTAATGAAGTTGAAAATGGTACCGTCGCACTAAAAAATATGAAAACAGGAGACCAGGAACAGGTTCTTCAAAGTGATTTAGTAAGTCTTCTAAAAGATAAATTTAATCTTGATTGATGAAAAAAAATCTCGCCATTGCTATGGGTGGCTACACAAGCGAATGGGAAGTTTCCATTAAAAGTGGAAACTTTGTTTATGATACATTGAAAGATACATACAATTCCTATCAGGCCCATATTCTAAAGGACGAGTGGTTTATTTGGCATAATCAGAGGAAATATAAACTAGATAAAAGTGATTTTTCGTTTACATTAGACGGTAAAAAAATAACATTTGACATAGTTTTTAATACAATTCATGGCACTCCAGGTGAAGATGGATTGATTCAGGGGTATTTTCAGAATCTAGGCATAAAACAAACAGCAAGCGATTATTATAATGCTGCTCTATCTTTTAATAAAAGAGACTGCATTAGTGTGCTGAGGGCCTACGGAATCCCAACTGCTAAAAATTATTTTTATAATAAAGGTGAAGATGTCGATCCTCAAGAGATTGCAAATACTGTAGGTTTACCTTGTTTTGTGAAGGCAAATAGGGCAGGAAGTAGTTTTGGGATTACCAAGGTCAAAAATGAATCTCAAATCGAAGAGGCTATATATCATTCTTTAAAAGAAGATGACGAAGTAATAATCGAATCATTTTTAGACGGTAGAGAAGTATCCGTAGGTGTTGTAAACTACAAGGGTAAAGTAACGGCATTACCTATTACGGAAATAATTACTGAAAATGAGTTTTTTGATTATGAGGCTAAATACCTAGGTAAGTCTAAAGAAATCACTCCAGCTGAAATGGATCCTGAAATGACTAATGAAGTTCAGGAATTAGCCGTTAAGATTTTTAAAATATTAAAGATGAAGGGGTTAACACGGTCTGAATTCATTTTTCACAATGGCAAGCCTCATTTTTTAGAAATTAATGCTTGCCCAGGTTTAACAAAAGCGAGCATTCTTCCTCAACAAGCTAAAGCTGCAGGTATAGACATAAAAGATTTGTTTATCAATGCTATTGAACTAGCTTGAATAAACTTCTTTATTTTTCATATTTTTATATAAAATAAAATTTAATGAAACGTGCAGTTTTTCCGGGTTCTTTTGATCCTCTAACGCTTGGACATTACGATATCATCAATAGAGGCTTAACGCTGTTTGATGAAATTATTTTAGCCATCGGTGTTAATGCAAATAAAAAATACATGTTTAGTCTGGAAGAACGAGTTCAGTTTTTATTGGATACTTTTAAAGATGAACCAAAAATCACAGTAGATACTTATGAAGGTCTTACAGTCGATTTTTGTTTAGACAATAATGCAGAATTTATTTTGAGAGGATTACGAAATCCAGCAGATTTTGAATTTGAAAAAACCATTGCTCACACCAATAGAAAGTTAGAAAAGATTGAAACTGTTTTTCTGCTTACCTCTAGTGGGAAAAGCTACATATCTTCTTCAATTGTAAGAGATGTTATCAGAAATGGCGGAGACTACACCGTTCTTGTTCCAGATTCTGTTAGAGTTTAATATTTATTGATTCACAAAAATTTCTAATTGAAAAAACAAGTTTACTTCCTTTTTACAGCATTTATATTTTCTATAAATATATCTCTTGGACAAAATAATATTTCAATCAGTCAAAATCTATTTACAGAACAGGAACTCATAACAGATGTACTTTTTGGTACTAATTGTGTTGATAATATAATAGTAAACAATTCTGTTTCAGGTAACTTTTCTAATGGAGACCTTAGCTTTGGTTACTTCAATGCTAATAACTCTGGTTTCCCTTTTAGTGAAGGCTTAGTATTATCAACTGGAAGATTGTCTAATGTTCCTGGACCAAATAATACTTTAAGCGACGATGATGCTCCAAATTGGTTAGGTGATCAAGATTTAGAAAATGCGTTAGGAATTAATAATACAATTAACGCAACCATCATAGAATTTTCATTTGTACCTCAGGCCAATAATATTAGCTTTAGATATCTATTCGCATCAGAAGAATATAGAGAAAATGAACCTACGACATGTCAATTTTCAGATGCATTTGCCTTTTTGATTAGACCAGTAGGTGGACAATATGAAAATTTAGCATTAGTTCCAGGAACAAATACACCTGTGCAAGTAACCACCGTTAGACCAGAAATACCTGGAGCCTGCGATGCTTTAAATGAAGAGTTTTTTGGTCAGTTTAATGGATTAGTTTCCCCCATAAACTTTAATGGCCAGACCACAATTCTAACCGCAGAATCTGATGTGATTTCTGGACAGACTTATGAAATAAAATTAGTCATTGCAGATGAAACCAATTTTAGATTCGATTCAGCTGTATTTATAGAAGCCAATAGTTTTAACATTGGGGTAGATTTAGGCCAAGATCAAACATTATGTGATGGTGAAGTGATTAATCTCGAAATTGAAAATGATGACGCCCTTGCAATTAGATGGTTTGTAGATGGACAGCAGGTTGTGACAGACCAAAACAACATTCCTGTATCTCAGAATGATTTTGGTAGTGGATTGTATAGAGTAGAAGTAGATTTACCAAGTGGTTGTACTGCAGAAGATGAGGTTGAAATTATTTATAACCAAATTATTACGCCAGAGAACTTGACTATCGCCACCTGTACCGATCAAAATGGGTTTGGAGTCTATAATTTATTTGATATTTCCTCGTCAATCGATTCTAATCTTCAAATACTTGATTTTTATTTTTCTGAAAATGATGCTGCGTTGGGGATAAATCAAATCAACTCACCTCAATCTTTTTTTAATGATGAGATAGACCAAATTATATTTTTTGAAGTTATAGATCCAAGTAATTGTAGAGCAATATTTCAGGTACAACTAGAACCACAAACTCAAATATTTGAACCTTTTCGAGTTTCGGTTTGCCCTTCAAACGAAACAAGTCCAACAACTTTTCCTCCAAGTCAATTAATTAAATCTGATATTGCAGAGTTATATCAAATAGAATCTTCAGGTATAGATTTTTACCCGACTGAAACTGATGCTATTAATCAATCAAATGAAATTCCTAATGGCCTTTTTGAATTTGAAACAGATTTATTGCCTCTTACACTAGTAGCAAGATTAAATGAAAATTCATCTTGTATAGGATTGTTGCCTGTTATTTTTCAAAGAACTCCAGCACCAATATTTACAAATGATGAAACTGAATTTTCCATTTGTGAAAACGAAGCAAATACGCTTCAACTTTCAGGAGAAATTGAAGGAGATTTTGATCAAGTTTTCTACGATTGGGATACTGGAGAAACCTCAGAAAATATTGTGGTTAATGAAGCTGGAACTTATAGACTTGATGTCACCAGTGTTCAAACCATTGATGGGCAGGAATTAGTTTGTACTAACTTCAAAATTTTTAATGTTGTCGGCTCAAGCGCTCCGGAGGTAAGTTTCACTCAAACTGGTTTCGTTGGAATTGAGAATAGATTAGTAATAGACGCTGAAGGAAGTGGAGATTACGAATACGCATTTAATAATTCTAACTTTGTTGATGATAACACTTTTTTAGTCACCCAAACTGAAAATACATTCTCTGTAAGAGACAAAAATGGTTGCGGTGAGGTAAGTATAGATTTTGTGGCTTTGAGAATTCCAGGGTTTTTCACTCCTAATGGAGACGGAATTAACGATTATTGGCAAATTGAGGGTATTAGACAGAATGAAAATAGCGTAAAAACTATTTATATTTTTGATCGTTATGGAAAGCTGCTATTTGAAAGCTCTCCGTTACAAGTCGGTTGGGATGGCAATTTTAAAGGTATACCAATGCCAACCAACGACTATTGGTACAAAATTGTTTTAAATTCCGGGCAATCATTAACTGGACACTTAACCTTAAAACGAGGAATTTAGTATCTTAATTTGACTCCATATTTTTCTTCGAAGAATAAAAAGTAATGGTACAACAGATAATTAACCTCATATCCATAATTTATGTTTGGATCATAATCTATATAAAATGGGTACAAGTCTCTGGAATAAGTTGAAGGTTCAAGAAATCTATTGTTGTAGACAGCAACATATTGCATATTTCTTTGTTCTAGGAATTGAAGCGAATAAAATCCTCTAGGTCTCTGAGTTTGAAGCCAAACATTAAAACCGATTTCCAGTATAATCACTTCATAACCAATACTATCATTTTTAATGCTGATGGTATCAACCTTCTTTGAATTAGTATCTTTTTTTGATTTTAGGTTAGAGTTATTTTTAGTTGAATTACATCCAATAATTATTGACGAAATGATAAGGATAATGCAATAGGAAATATATTTCATATCATAAATATAACGATTGAAAAATTAATATGGGCTTTGTAGAAAATTAATCTATTGTCGTAACGTAACCGCTCTGAAGGTTTTTAGGGAGTTGAGAAAGATATTTTTCTGCAAATTCTCGAGATTGAAACCTTCCAATAAAAATGTTATAAATGGGGCTATCCTTGTATTTACTTACCTTCATAGAAATATTTTGTAATTTATAATCTAAAAAGAGCTTTTTCGCATAATCAGTCGCATTTTGTTTATCACCGAAGCTGCCAATTTTTATTCCAAAATTACCTTCATTCGCTTGGTAAGTTTCAAAGTTTTGAAATTTAAATTCTTCTTCAAGCTTTAAGATGTCTATTCTGACTTCAGCAGGATTTCTGGCTTGGATTTCAATTTTGTTTGCTGCACTTTCAGATAAGTCTATGATATAACCCCTTATAAAAGGACCTCTATCGTTTATAATTACATCAACGGATTTTTGGTTTTTGAGGTTGGTCACCTTAACTAATGACCCAAATGGTATGCTTCTGTGAGATGCTACGAGACTATCATGAGAAAAATATTGACCTGTTTTGGTAATCGTTCCCTCATGTGCTAAATGTCTTACAGAAGCAATACCTGTTTGGGATTGTCCAAATAGTGGATTTAAAATTCCATTAATAAATACTATTATTATTAATTGCTTATACATTTTTAGCTTAATTCTAAGATTTGTTGCGCGAGCTCAGTTCCAATTCTACTTTGAGCTTCATTAGTTGCACCACCAATATGGGGACTTAGAGATAATTCTGATTGCATAAGGAGCTTAACCTCCGGAGTTGGTTCATTTTCAAAAACATCTAGTGCAGCGAATTTCAACTTTCCTTTTTCTAATGCTTCAACCAAAGCTTTTTCATCAACAATACCACCTCGGGCAGTATTAATCACTGCAGCACCATCTTTCATTTTTTCTATTTCAGCTTTTCCTAAAATATAATCTTTTTGTGCTGGCACATGAAAAGAGATAATATCAGATTGGGCTAGAAACGTATCAAAATCAATACTTTTAAGTTTAAATGTCAAATTCTGACCATCAAAAAATTCAAGATCAAGATCAACTTCATCCATAAACTTATCGTGAGCAATAACATTCATGCCGAGCCCTATAGCTCTCTTTGCTACTGCTTGACCAATTCTTCCCATGCCAACAATTCCCATGGTTTTTCCTTTCAGCTCAACACCTTTTGCAAATGCTTTTTTAAGATCTTTAAATCTAGATTCACCTTCTAATGGCATTTCTCTATTGGCTTGATGCAAAAATCTAAACCCACTTAGAGCATGAGCAATAACTAATTCTGCGACAGAGTCCGAAGACGCAGCAGGAGTATTAATCACATGAATTCCTTTTGATTTGGCATAGTCGACATCTATATTATCTAAACCAACGCCACCACGACCAATAATCTTTAAGTTCGGGCAAGCATCAATGAGGTCTTTTCTAACTTTAGTAGCACTTCTCACAAGAATGACTTCAATATTGTTGTCGTTCATATAATTTGACAGCTGTTCCTGGGCTACTTTTGTTTGAATGACTTCGTGTCCAGCGTCTTCAAGCACATTTACACCTGCTTGAGAAATTCCATCGTTTGCTAAAATTTTCATTTTTAAAATTTAATATGTTAAGACTTGCGTTCTAATTCATCCATGACTTCAACCAAAACGCCTACCGATTTTTTAGGCAAAGCATTATACATAGAAGCTCGGTATCCACCAACACTTCTGTGGCCATTGAGTCCATTAATTCCAGCTTCTTTCAATAATCCATCAAATCTATCCTTTAGAGTATCGTCTACTAAACTAAAAGTAGCATTCATGTTTGAACGATCAGGCTTGTTGACAAATCCTTTAAATAAGGGATTTAGGTCAATTTCCGAATAAATTAATTCAGCTTTCTTATTATTTATCTTCTCAAGAGCTTCTATTCCGCCTTTTTCTTTTAACCATCTTAAATTGAGCATAGAGGCATATACAGCAAAGACTGGAGGTGTATTGAACATACTATCTTTTCCGATATGAACTTTATAGTCAAGCATAGACGGAATATTTCGGCTTACTTTTCCTAAAATGTCTTCTTTTACGACCACTAAAGTAGCACCAGCAGGACCCATATTTTTCTGTGCTCCGGCATAAATTAAATCGAAATAAGAAAAATCTAATTGTCTTGAAAAAATATCACTACTCATATCACATACTACAGGGATATCAGTGTCTTTAAAGTCTTTCAGCGAGGTCCCAAAGATGGTGTTATTCGTCTGGCAATGAAAATAATCTGCATCAGTCGGGATACTATAATCTCTAGGTATATAATTGTAATTTTTGTCTTTAGAACTGGCTACAATTTCAACTTCACCAAGAAGTTTTGCTTCTTTTATAGCCTTAGCAGACCAGGTTCCTGTATCCAGATAAGCCGCTTTGTTTTCAAGCAGGTTCATAGCACTCATGATGAATTGTAAACTCGCTCCGCCCTGTAAGAATAATGCGCTATAACCTTTGTCTTTGAGACCTAAGAGTTCTAAAGCAAGAGTTCTGGCTTCTTCCATGACGTCAACAAAAGCTGGACTTCTGTGAGAGATTTCTAGAATCGAAAGACCAGAATTATTAAAATCTAAAATAGCTTCTGAAGCTTTTTTAAAGACCTCATCGGGTAATATGCATGGACCTGCACTAAAGTTGTGTTTTTTCATAATGGTTTTTGTCTATATTTTTTAAAAAATTTATGGTATCTATCCCATCAGCATAATCACTTAATCTAGGATGCTGTGCTTTACCGAAATCAAAACTACAAAGCTTATGTTTACCTATTGTACATTGAACGTTATTTTTTTGTTGATTTAGATGTTGTTCTAAATCATCGTCATTTTTATAATATTCAAAATTCAATACACCGATTGGTGAAGATAATTCTGTGTCTTCTTTCAATATTAAAAAGCCTGAATCTAAAAACTTAATATCGCTCATTAGATATACAGCCTTGTTGTAATCATAATTATTAGCATATTTATGATGATTAATGTATGATTGATAGTCGTTTATACCTTCAAAAAAAGAGGCGAAATCATAATTTTCCGGAACGTAAAGTTTGGATACGTTTCTACAGCCTAAGCCAAAATATCGAAAAATATCTTCGCCTAATTGGCTAAAATCTTCATTATTTTCTGAGCCAGTTAAAATGGCAATTCCATTTCTATTTTTTCGAATTATGTGAGGTTTGTTTTTGAAATAATATTCAAAGTATCGAGCTGTATTATTACTGCCGGTAGCTATTACGGCATCATAATCTTTTAAATTATTCTCTTCGAAATGAATAAGAGACTTGAACCCAGGTTGAATTTCAATTAATAATTCTGATAGAAAAGGAAGAATAACCTTATCATTTGAAGATAGTTTAGCTGAAATGCGATGTCCGGCGATTAGCACGCTTAAGAAATCGTGAAAACCAACTAAAGGGATATTTCCAGCCATCACAACCCCTATGGTATTAGGGGCTGTTTCTATTGGTTTAAGTGAATAGTCGCTAAGCCATTTTTCTAGATTCTCTTTAGAAAGCGCTATTGACCATTCTTTTAGTGCATATTTTATATTCTCTTCAGAAAACCATTGATTTTGAGCTTTTGCCTGCCTTAATATAGTTTCAAATCTTTCAATTTTATCAAAACCATTTGAAGAATTGCTTTCTAACAGCATTTTAATTGTTTCACCGAGAGAAACAAAAGCCTTAAATCTTTCTTCAAAATTGAGCATATGTTTGTAAAATTTTCCTTTTATATTTACCTTTGACAAACTTACGAAAAAGGAAAGTTATGGCGATTAAGATAACAGATGAATGTATTAATTGCGGCGCCTGTGAGCCAGAGTGTCCTAATACAGCAATTTATGAAGGAGCAGATGATTGGCGCTACGCTGATGGAACAGACCTTGAAGGAAATATTGTATTACCAAATGGTAAAGAAGCTGATGCTGATGAAGTTCAAGAACCGGTAAGTGATGAGTTTTATTACATTGTTACGGATAAATGTACGGAATGCATGGGCTTTCATGAAGAACCCCAATGCGCAGCGGTCTGCCCGGTAGATTGTTGTGTGCCAGATGAAGATAATGTTGAAAGCGAAGAAGAATTACTTGGCAAGCAATCCTTTATGCACAAAGAATAAATACAACCACATAATAGTTTAAAACCCTCAATTATTGAGGGTTTTTTGTTTAAAGTCTATTAATAATTTTGTGATGAATCTATTTTCCCTGACCCTTAAATTGCTGACTCTTTAACTTGAAAAGTACATTAAAGCTGGTCAAACTACCATAACTTCTTGTAATGTATTGCTGAATGTCAATTTTTTCCTGTTCTTCTAAACTGCTGGAGTTTATTTTCTGTTCCAAAACCCTCAATCTGTCTCTTACCATAGTGATTTTGTGAAAGAACGTATCGATTGGCATTTCCTTGCTAGCCATAGTGGTGTCTTTAGGTTCAAAAATAATTTTGCCTCCTTTCCATTTGTCAGCGATCGTAACCACTTCTGAAACATCAGACCACTTTTGAAGAATAGCTTTCAAACTTTTTTCAACTTCGTAAAAACTGACTGTATCAACATCATCTTCTGCCGCTTCTATAATTTCAAACTCCGAATCAATTTCAATGGTTTCCAGACCGCTGTCAATAAAGGTTACCCAATAATGTTTAGAGGTGACATTCGTGATGACTCCTTTGCCATAAGTTGAATGATTGATTCGCGAACCAATTCCTAATATTTTCATATTCTTTAGTTTAATTATTTTCAGATAAACCGTCATTTAACCATTCCAGAAATACGTCAGCATCTGGTTCATATCCTGTAGGTTTGTTTAAAAGTTTTAAATCTGTATTCATCATTACATAGTAGGGCTGGGAGTTATTCTGAAAATTGACAGTTTGAAAAGTTGCCCATTTATCTCCGATGGTTCTAATTTGTTTGATTTCGCCATTGGATTTTTCATAATTGAATTGCTTTTCTTTTGGCAATTCAACTCTTTTGTCTACATATAATGAGATGAGTACTACTTTGTTTTCAAGAATATCTAAAACTTGTGGCTCACTCCAGACATGTTCTTCCATTTTTCGACAATTTACGCAAGCCATTCCTGTAAAATCTATCAATATTGGTTTTCCTGTTTCCTGAGCAGCTTTTAATCCCTCATCAAAATCTTTGTAGGCATTCAGACCTAATGGTCCGGAATCTCCTTTATCGTAAAGACTATAATTGAGTGGCGGAGGAAAACCACTCAAAAGTTTCAGATTGGCGTAGGCTGAGTTTGTTAATCCCGGAACTAAATATATTACAAACGCCAGCAACAAAACTGAGGTCAATATTCGACCTTTTCCAATTTTTATGGTTTTAGCGTCGTGTGGAAATTTTATTTTACCTAATAAATATAAAATCAAACCAATGCCAACTAGAATCCATATTCCTATGAATACTTCTCTTTTGAGTAACCCCCAATTTTCTACCAAATCGGCATTTGAAAGAAACTTAAAAGCCAAACCTATCTCTAAAAATCCGAGAATAACTTTTACCGTATTTAACCACCCACCGCTCTGTGGTAAAGATTTTAAAAGATTTGGGAACAGAGCAAACAAGGCAAATGGTAAAGCTAGTGCCAGACCAAAACCACCCATTCCAAAACTCAGTTGAATAGCGCCGCCATCTGCTGTAAGCGACCCACCTAGAAGAGACCCTAAAATCGGTCCAGTACAGGAAAAAGAGACTATGGCTAGAGTCAGCGCCATAAAAAATATGCCAACCATCCCACCAATATTTGATGCTTTTTGGTCCATTCGATTACTCCAGGATTGAGGTAAGGTAATTTCAAAATATCCAAAAAATGAAATAGCAAATACGATGAACACTACAAAAAAGAAGATGTTTAGGTAGGTGTTCGTAGAAATATTATTCAAAATTTCAGGATCTACACTATCTAGTAGATGAAACGGTAAGCTCAATAAAATATAGATTCCAAAAATGAACAATCCATACATAATGGCATTAATTTTTCCTAGTCTAGATGTTCTTGCGCCTTTTGTAAAAAAAGAAACCGTTAATGGAATCATAGGGAACACGCAAGGAGTAAGCAATGCTAAAAGCCCTCCAACAAAGCCTAACAAAAATAAGGTGATAAAAGACTTTTCTGTATTATTGTCAGAAATAAGTTCAGGATTTTTGATATCAAGTTTTAGTGAATTCGTTAGATTTTGGTCTTCTTTGGTTACTGTGAGGTTATTGCCTAAAAGTTTAAAGTCACCATTTTCTTCAATTTTAAAATTGAAAGTTTTTATTTCTGGCGGTAGGCATTTACTATCATCACAAACACTGAAATAAATTTCAGTTTTTATAGGTTCATCAAAGTTGGTAATCTTCAGATTTTGCTTAAAGGCTACTTTTTCTTCAAAGTATTTTATTTCAGCACCGAATGCTTCCTCATAAGCTCTGATGCCTTCCGGCTCATAAATTCCGCCAAGCAGTTCATAACTTTCTGGATTTAAAAATGTGATTTCTGTTGGTATCGGCCCAATCACGTCGTCTGGTAAAACTTCAATAGATGGGATATGCCAACCATCTTCAAGAATAGCAATAAATGAAATTGTATAAACTTCATCCGCTTTTGTAACATTTGCAGTCCATTCTATAGGACTTAGTAAATCACTATTTGGATTGCCAAACTGTGCTTCAACCTTTGAAATAAAAACTAAAAAGAATATTAATGTGGAAAGTATTGAATTTTTAAACATTGATTTGTGGTTTCTTTTATTTTATAACGGTTGTCTATTCTGTGGTTGATCACCCATACAATTTCATTTTGATGTGTAAGCACCCATATTTTTGACTTTTCAAAAGTACTTAATTTTTCATCTTTAAGAAAGTCACTGAGCTTTCGTTTTCCTGTCATACCAAGTGGATAAAAATAATCTCCTTTTTGGTAGGCTCGTAGTTTAACAGAGTCTTTAATTAAATCCTTGGAGACGAAGGCTACGTTTCTCTTTGTTTTTTCAAAGCTCTGAGCGTTTTGAAATTCTAATTTACCTTCTTCAAATTGAATGGTTTTAGGTAAATTATCCATTGAAATATGAATTTTTTCATCATGTTCTTCATTAAGTTGAAAGAGTTCTAAAAAGCCACGCTCTTTTACAATTTTATGAGTTGAAGAGGATACAAATTTACCCACCTGAGCCTCCAATAAATCTATAATGCTGTTCCAATCTTTAAAGCCGAAATC
>Ga0207419_1000954_pt1 | contig 23678 bp, 24 predicted proteins | sample ElkSloMetagenome_4_FD_184723 | JGI IMG/M metagenome (GOLD analysis project Ga0207419, IMG submission 184723) | Hot spring microbial communities from Elkhorn Slough, Monterey Bay, USA - MD2A (version 2) | ecosystem: Environmental > Aquatic > Marine > Intertidal zone > Estuary: Microbial mat ... | reverse complement strand
GTAATAAAATAAGAGAGCACCGCACTTAAGAGTATTGCTAGTATGACTTTTGTATACCATCTGGATATTTGCTTACCAATATAGATAATGCTTGCCAGCACTAAACCGAAAAAGAATGACCATAGCAAAATAGGCTCATTGTGTAAAAGCCATTTTATGACTTTTGCAAGAGACAATATGCTAATTGCAATTCCAGCAAAAAGCGCCAGTAGAAAATTGCCGTTTATAGATTTCCAAGCTGTTTTAAAGCCTTCTTGCTTTGCAGTCTTAAAAACATCGAGATTAATATTATCTATACTTTCAATAAGCTCTTCATAAATTCCTGATATAAAGGCTATGGTGCCCCCAGAAACCCCTGGAACAACGTCCGCCGCACCCATGGCCATGCCCTTTAAAGCGATTGTAATATAATTTTTTAAACTTCGCTGCATCTACTTTTTTTTATAATCAGCGGTAAAGGTATTAAACGCAAACTATATCGACTAAGTAAAAGAATGCTATATTATGGACTAAAACCACGTAATTCTAGTTTGATTTATTTAAGAATTACTATTTAAAAGTTGTATTGTAACTTTATAGTATGACGGTCATAACCCTACTTATAATGTAATTTGATTGTAGATCCTTATATGATGGCCAATTACTGTTCTTAACTAGCACTACATTTTAAAGTACGCCCCTAATATGCCATAGAATTAAGTATTCTTGACTTACCGTTAGCAAAAAACCAAAACTTTAAATGCTTGGTTGAACTAGCTTTAAACACATGATCGCTATTGTATTATTTGATAAATTGAACTTAAGACAATGGCTCAAAATCAATATATGAATTATAGTTGGGAAGGTAGTTTAAAGGCCACAATTACCCACAAAATGATATGAATTGCACGTCTTTTAAAATAGTAAATAACAAAAACTGCTAAGCTGTTTATAGATTTTCTAAATCACGAGCTAAACTGTTAAATAGTTTTGCCTTAGCTTTTAAAAACTTGTTCTGTAATTCAATAGCTTTCAATTGGGCATTGATTAAACTTCTTTCGCGAGCATTGATTAAAAAAATGGAACTTTCACCGAGACCGAATTTTCGCTCTTCGGCCGAAAGTAAGGTGTTGTAGTCGGCAACAATTTCATCCTGCAGGACATTTTGAGTCTCAAACGATTCTAATTCCCTGTAAATGGCCAAGATTTTATTTTGAATGTTTATCCTTTCATTATCAATTTCGAACTCAATGTCCCTAAGCTTAAACTTAGCCAGCCTTAAATCACCACGTTCCTTACGTAAAAAGAGCGGAAACGCAATATTGAAACCACCTTTATACGTATTTGTATTAAATGATCTTGCAATTTCAGGTGCTTCGGTCAAAAAGTTATAGCGAACATCAACAATAGGTAGCAATTTATTTGCCTTTAAGCGCCTATCGACTTCCAAGCCCTCTCGTTTAAAATTAAGAGACTGTAACTTTGGATGGTTTTCTAAGACAAAATTTGTTAGCGGTACGCCTTCAATTTCAAGCGTGTTATCAACTGTATTTTCTATTCCTGTATCTGGAATAACATTTTCCTGAAGTTCCACGGGAAGATTATTGCCTAACCATAAAAAAGTAGATAAATCTAACCTGGCCTGCATTAACCTTACCCTGGCCTGCTCTAAATCCAAGGCTCTAAGTTTAACCGTGATTCTGGCCTCTGTAGCATCAATAGGTGCCTCGTCTCCAGCATCGACCTTTCTATCTACACCATTAGCCCTAACAATAGCGTTTTCTAAAAATACCGAAAACGTTATGACCTCGTTGTAGGCTTGCAGCCAATTGAAATAAGCGAGTGAGGCATCGTATAATATTTGGTTGACGAGTATCTCGCGATCTGCTAGGGTTTGCTCTTGAAAAAACTTCGCTTTCCTTAAATCGGCCATACGCTGATTGATCAATAGACCTTGACCTAGCGAGGCCGAAATACCCGCACTGTAAAGTCCATCATCCGGCACCGTCATATCAGGATTAAGAAATACACCTTCATTATCCTCAAAATTTGCCTTAAGCTCAATACCGTACCAGGTTGGAATTTTAAAAGCGGCGTTTAACTCATCGTAATATTCTGTGTTCTTAAATTTCTTTCGGTCATGATCAACTTCAATTTTAGGATCAAAACCCCCACGTGCTTTCATTAAATTGGCCTGACCAACCTGAATGACCAAATTAGCCTGCTTTGCTACAGGATGAAATTTTTTAACGTAACCAAGATATTCGTCAAAGTTTAGAACTAAAGTGTCACTAGGTACTATTGTGACTTGTGCTATACTAGATATGCTTAATACGAAAATTAATACTTGAAAGTATACTCTCATGCTATTTTCTGCTTTGGTATGCAATGATATTATATATCTCAAATTTTGATGAATCTATTTATCATTTTGATGATTAGCATTTCCGCCTTGAGCAATGCGTTCTAAAATTTGTAGCAATCCTACTTCTTTTTACCGTCTGAGGATTTACCGCCTTCTGGCTGGTAGTAGTTTGGAGGGAAACCATTAAGCTGGCGCCAAAGCTCAAACCAAATCGGTACATCTTCTAAAAGCGCGATAGTTCGTGCTCCTGAACCTACCCTAATAGCGTCTGGCCAAGAATGATCATCTTCATCTGGTGCCAGTAAAATCCTAAACTTACCATTTTCACTAATAAAATTTTCTATGGCAAATACTTTTGCACCATAGGTACCATAAGATACGTTTGGCCACCCGCTAAAAACTATCGCTGGCCATCCATCAAATTGTATTCTCACTTCTTCGTCAAGGTGCATAAGCGGTAAATCTAATGGGTCAACAAAAGTTTCTACCGCCAAGTCGTAATCTGATGGCATAATGCCAACTAATTGTTCGCCTTCCTTAAAGGTTTCACCAATACCGCCTTTAATAGCCTTATTGATAAAGCCATTTTGGGGCGCTTTTATGTAATACATATCATTACGCATTTCATAATTGGTAAAATCGCTTTCCAATTTGGTCACTTGGGCCTCTGCATCGTATTGGCTAGCTTCGGCGGTAGATTTATCGCTCTGCGCCTTGGATATTTTTTCAGTATATTCCTGTTTAATCCTGTTGATTTCAATGCGAGCATTAAGCACTTGGTTCTGCGAGGCTATATAATCATTTTGTTGGGCAATCACCTTGGCTTCTGCCTCTTGGTATTTGGACTTGCGCTTTTCGTAATCGGTCAATGAATTAATGCCCTCCTCATACAAATCCTCTATTGCTGCAAATTGCCTTTTCGCTATGCCAAGGTTTATTTTTTCAGCTTCCAGTTTTATACTATCACTTTGAACCTTAAGTTTGCTCTGGATTAATTTATTCTCTGCCTGCTCTAATTTCAAACCACGTTCTACTTGTAGGGCATCAATTTGGTTATTTAAAGCACCAACTTTTTGATTATAAGATCTAACGGATAAGTTTTTGGCATCAATCTGCAAACCAGTTCTTTCCACAAGTCTGGGATCAAAATACTCTCCTTTTATTTCAGAGATTCTTAGTATCGTATCTCCAACATTAACGGCTTGGCCCTCTCTTACGTACCACTCTTCAATACGACCTGGAATGGGCGATTGTATAGTTTGCGGTCTTTGGCTAGGGGTTAATGTAGTTACATTGCCACGACCGGTTACATTTTGGGTCCATGGCAAAAACAGTACAATTACCGCAGTTATTGCGAACACCAATAAAAACCTATTAAATTGTTTAAAATGCCGTCTATGAAATACTTTAATACCTGATTTATAACTTTCTAAATCAATTTTGGCATTTAAGGGGTTATGTGAAATATTAAGCATTTTGTTTATTTGTTTTGAATTTCACCTTCGTCTAGTTTTATAATCCTTTGGCATTTTTTGCTCCAGCTTTCATTATGGCTAACAACTATGAGGGACCAAGGATTAGAATCGTCAATTAAAAAATCCATAATAGCATTGCTCTCTTCTTTTTCAAGTTGGTCTAGGGCATCTTTAATAAGCAGTAATTTTGGCTTGATAATTATAGCCCTCGCTAAAACAATCTTTCTGGCAATTGAAGTTGATAGCTGTTTGCCCTCTGGATAGATCATTGTTCTTAGACCATCTACTTGGTATCTTAGCCAGTCATTTAGTTTTGTCTTTTCGAGTGCCCACTTTATGGTATCGTCATCAATATTTAAATTTCCAAAAGTTAGATTTTCTCTAATAGTACCTTCAAATGGGGTCATCTCTGGAAAAACCTGACTGATGTAAGAGCGGTAATCATTTAAATAAAGACCTTGCAGTGATTGATCATTAATATAAACCTGCCCATCGGTAGGTTCAATTATACCGGCGACAACCTTTAGTAGGGTCGTTTTACCTGCGCCGTGATTTCCCGTAATCAACAATTTTTCCTTTGGTGCTATCTCCAGACTAATTTTAGATAGAATGGGTTTGGACCTATCGGGAACCTTAAAGCTTACCTCGTCTAATTGTACATTAAAACTGCCAGAGTCATCTAAACTTACTGAACCACCTTTTTGAGACTCCAATTTTTTATCAACTACCTGGGCTATTTTTTCGATTGAGGTAAAGGTATCATAAATGGGCTCTAGACCCACAATCAACTTTTCAACAGAACTAATAATGATAAGTATGATGATTTCGGCGGCTACAAACTGCCCAATATTCATTAACTGGTTTAAAACTAAAAAACCACCTATTAATAAGAGTCCAGCCGTTACCAAGACTTTAAAGCCAATAAGATGTGAGAACTGTTGAATCAGCACTCTAAAGTGACTTTCTCTGGCATCTAGATAATTAGAGGTTAGATAATCGTTTTTTGATAGCGCTAAATTTGTTTTTCCTGAAAGTTTAAAACCTAAGATGGACCTAGCAACTTCCTGTATCCAATGAGCTACCTTATATTTTTGCTTAGATTCGCTAAGGCTGGTGTCTAAACCTCTCTGTGCCGAAAATTTAAATACGATATAAATTAATAGCACAAGTAAAAATCCATAGATAATAAAAAAGGGATGGTAGAAGGAAAGCAGGGCCAAACCAAAAACTATCTGCAATATGGCCGTTGGAAAATCAACCAGAATCTTAGACAGGCTTTTTTGCAAAGTTAGCGTATCAAAAAATCGGTTTGCTAGTTCCGGAGGGTAGTGACCGTATATTTCGTTCATCTTAATCTTTGGAAAACGGTAGGTAAACTCAAAAGATGATCTTGTAAATATTTTTTGCTGAATGTTCTCAATTATGCGCATTTGCATAATTTGAAGTGTACCTTGAAAAGCGACCCCCAAGGTCACTAATACAACCAAAACAATCCACGAGGTACTAACTTGAGCACCTTGGATTAAATTAATAATTGCTTGGATTCCGAGCGGTAGGGATAGACTTACCAGACCAGCGAATATTGCATAATAAAATATCTGTCTGACATCCTTACTATCCAATTTCAACATTCGAACTAATCGTTGCCATGAACTGAAGATTGATTTAGCCATTATAATTATTAATAAGGGTGTTAAAAACTAGATGTTTGAAATATGTCGTGGTATGGGTTTGATCTTTACAATCTGTTATAGACTTAAAATGATTTTTTAAAAAATTTTGGTGCAGTGTTCCTTCTATAACCGTACTGGCAAGACTATGGGGAAATTTATAAGTCTTATTTACCTCAACGATTATATCTTTTAGACGATTAACAAGCCGTTTATAGATTGAAAAATAACCTTCCTTATTTTCTACATCGACTTCTTTGGTTAAATATGATTTTGAGTACTCGTTGATAACAACCCTGTTTAGAGCCACCTCGTTGATGTGTTGAAAGGTATCATCGGTTTTTATAACCCGGGTCAATACATCAATGGCATTGTTTAGCCTAAGGTTAGCATCTTCAATATTTGTGGTTGCAAAAACCAATTGATACTCCAACCACGCCCAATACCACGAGGTTAAATACAACAATAGTTTATGCTTACTTTCAAAATATCTATATATAGAGCTTTCGTTTGAGCCAATCATGGCACCAAGCTTTTTAAAGGTAAAACTATCAAAACCAATGTCGTCAATTAGTATTATACTATGCTGTATAATTCTTTTACCTAAATCTGATGACTGCGGATTTTTGATGTAAATCTTTTCATTAATCTCGATTCTAAGATTCGAAAGTATGCTTCTCATATGGATTTAAATTACACGCAAATATAATAGCAAGACTATTAAAAAGTGCTTAATTAACATTTTTTTTGAATATTGAGGATTGCAGTTTTAAAAATTCAGGTTTATAATGTATCTTTACATTAGTATGGCATTATGCTATACGTTAAAAAAATTGCATTTATAAAGTATGGCAAAGTCTCAACAGACCTTCAGCAAAAGTGAAAAAGAAAAAAAACGTATAAAGAAGCGCGAGGATAAGCGCAAGAAAATGGAAGCGCGCAAACTCGAAAAAGAACAAAACGATGGAGCGGAAAGTATTCCATTCGCCTACGTTGACCAATTTGGTAATTTGAGTGATACCCCGCCAGACCCGGCCGATAAAATTAAGGTAAAGGCAAAAAACATTGTTCTTGGAGTCCCCCCGAAAGCAGAGGGCGATGATGAAGAGTACGACCCTGTTAGAAAAGGTAAAGTCTCATTTTACGATAGTTCAAAAGGATTTGGATTTATTATAGATAAGGAAGACCAAGAGAAGTACTTTTTTCATGTAAGTGGTACGATAGATGAAGTTGACGATAATGACAATGTTGAGTTTGAGCTTGAAAAAGGCCAAAAGGGGCTTAATGCGGTTAAAGTAAAATTAGTTTAGATACATTATCTTTAAATAAAAAAAGCCAAATCCTTTAATATGGGTTTGGCTTTTTTAATGACTATTTTTTTTCGATATTCCGTCTAACTATTCTTCTGTTTGTTAATCTCGTCCTGAAGTTGGCGGCGTACCTTTTGTTCGCGCTCCAAGGCAATTCTTCTATGTTCCTCAAACTCTTCTTCAGTTTCCGATAAGGACAACTTAGCTTGCCTTGTTACGGCATTACTGTTTTTAAATTTGTAAATGAAAAATAACAACAATATCAACAATACGCCAATAATAGACCACATTAAGGTGCTATAACCACTCTTACTCATAGGTATTCCAAAAAGCGCCATACTGTCCTTTTCCTCTATTGTACTGTCTAAAGTGGCTTGTGTGTTGGATAATGTATTCTTTAATTCAGAAATTTTAGTGGCTTGGGAGTCCACGACCCTTTCTGTTTTAGCCAAATCCTTTCTAAAAGCCTTTAATGTGTCCATGGTATGTGCTTTCAACGCGTACATCCACGTTTTCTTAATGACTTTAAATTCTTGGTAATTGTTTGATTTTTGAATAACGTATTCAAATTGTTTATCAACAGTGCCATCGTTCAAGGATAGTTTTTCCTTATCCTGAGCACAAAGTATGGAAAAAAAAGAAATACAAACAATTGAAAATAAGAGTGTTTTAATAGAATTCATTTCGATTAGATTAATCTATTTTAATTTAGCAATATAACAAATTTGTTAAAGATTGGCGAGTTTGACTAAAGAAATAGCCCTACCATTGGCAGGACTAGAATTCATATACGAATGGTATTACGGTTTAGATGTTCAATTCACTCAAGGAGGTTGAGTTTTGTATGTCATTTGGATATAATTGGTATTGGTAGAGTCCCCCATCCCCAATTAAAATTAGAAAGTCGCCATCTAATATAACATCAAATGCATCCTTACTAATTGCATGTACAAGCTCAGAATTACTGGAGTCTGTTACATCATAAACCTTGACTTCATCATCACAGACAAAGAGATAGTCATTGTAAAGCCCTAAACCAATAGGCTAGGTTAAATTTCTAGATGAAATTAAAGCTGGTTGTAGTACATTGTTCACATCGTAAATTTCCAATACGTTAATGGTTGTTACACATCCAATGTTTGAATGTACGGTTACAAATGCATGGGTGTCATTTGCCACAACTGGATCACATGCTGTGAAGTGCTGCACGTCTGAAAGGTAGTTAGGTTCCTCAGGATTATCAATGCCATAGATAAACATACCATTCTGCAAGCTTTTGTATATGTAATTTTTATAGTTGAATATGGTTTCTATATTAAAACCAATTGGTACAGTATTAATTTGAACTGGGTTTTCTGGTTCCAGAATACTAGATACATTTAAATCTGAATTATCTACAACATAGAGATAATCATCGAATATCGCGAATCTCGCCAGGGAGCCCGATTTGCCTGTATCTCCATTAGCAGCGTCTGAACTAAATCCTGAATCGCTGTCTTGATTGCATGGCATTAGTAGTAATGCAAAGCACAGTAACCTAATATGTTTCATCTTGGTGGTATTTAGAATTAGACATTTTCAGCAATCTGCCAATCCATTACGATTTCATCTTCTTCTATATTCCAGTAGGTTTGGCCTAACGGGGATAACAATTGGGGAAATGTATTCTTAACACGTTTTTTTATGTCCATAGTTCCTGTTTTTGCATCAATAGTTAATGCCAAGAGATTTGTGGCGTTATTTACATAAAAGGTAGAACCTATTATAGACAAGTCAGAGCTGCCTAGAACTCTTTAAAAAGCGACGTTCTGTGGGTTGGTTCTATCTCCATTGTAGATATTATGAAAGCCCATATTCTGTTCATTTATAAATATAGTTCCCTTTCACGTAAATTTTTCCAGTGTTCATCATGGGCATAGGAGCAGTTTGAAAGCTGGTAGTAGTTTCAAAATCATCGCGTTGCATGATGATTGGTTTATAGAAATCTTGGGGTGGGTTATTTAAATTAGGGCCATCCATATCATCGCTGGTGAGCCAGCAAGATTGTGTTAATATTAGGCTAAATAAAAGCCCGACTGCGGTTTTTGATTTCATGTTGATTTGGATATTGATTTGTTAGTTTGCTTTTATCTTTTAGATACAGAATTTGTGTATAGGTTGTTTCGATACATAAAAAAATCCCATTTTATTTTTAAAATGGGATTTTAGTCGAATAGTAGTTTTAACACTAATAATAGGTATAGCGTCTAACCTTGGCAATATATTTGGCCAAGCGAATTACTTGGTGACTATAACCGTATTCATTATCATACCAAATGTAGAGTATGGCGTTATTTCCATCAGCTCTAACGATGGTGGCCTTGCTATCGTAAATGGCCGGGGCAGAGCTCCCCACAATATCACTTGAAACTAACTCATCATTAATCTCATATTTAATCTGCTCGACCAAATCGCCCTCAAGCGCATACTTTTTCATCATTGCATTGATGCCATCTATAGAGGTCTTGTTCTTTAATTCTAAATTTAAAATTGCAAGCGAGCCGTTGGGTACAGGTACTCTAATGGCATTAGAGGTTAACTTTCCTTCAAATGAGGGTAATGCTTTGGCTACGGCCTTACCGGCTCCAGTTTCGGTAATGACCATATTTAAACCTGCGGCTCTACCTCGGCGGTACTTTCCGTGAAAATTATCTACAAGGTTTTGGTCGTTGGTATAGGCATGAATGGTTTCCAAATGTCCATGAACTACACCAAACGAATCTTCCATAGCCTTTAAAATAGGGGTAATGGCATTGGTCGTACAGGATGCCGCTGAATAGATATTTACATTTTCGGGGTCATGCTCCTTTTGGTTAACGCCGTGCACGATATTGGGAATGCCTTGTCCGGGAGCGGTCAAAAGCACTTTGCTCACGCCCTTGGCCATTAAGTGCCTGCCTAAAGATTTCTTATCCCTAAAAGCTCCCGTATTGTCAATCACTAAAGCATCTGATATGCCATAGGCCGTATAATCAATCTGTTCTGGAGCATTGGCAGAAATCATGTTTACAGTAGTACCATTAATAATAAGTGCATGATTTCGTGCGTCTGCGGATACCGTTCCTGAGAAATCACCGTGAACCGAATCGTTTTTTAACAATGAGGCTCTTTTTTTAAGTACGTTGTCATCAATAGCTCCTCGGGTAACAATAGCCCTTAGCCGCAATTGACTTCCCTTTCCGGTTTTTGTCATAAGTTCTCTCGCGACCAAACGGCCTATTCTGCCAAAACCATAAAGTACAACATCTTTTGGTTCATTGAGTATTGTTTTTTTGGCGTCACTTAGCTTATTGGCTACAAAGTTGGTGGCATTGCTGTATTTCTCAACTTCAAGATGAAATTCGTAGGTTAATTTACCAATGTCTAGTTTGGCAGGGGGGAGGCTCAAGGTTTTCATGGCCTGTGCAATTTCAACCGAATCGAAAATTGAAATGGGCTTTCCCACAAATTTCCCTGCGTATTCATGAAGGTTTAATATATCACTAACAGTACAATTTATAAGTTGATTCCTAAATAGAACAAGTTCAATCGATTTATCGTACCAGAGGTCATTAACTATTTTAATGAATTCTACAGTTGCTCGACGCCGGTCGGCTTGGAAATCCAATTCGTTTTCATAAGTATCTATTATTGACATAAGACTGCATTTTAAATGTTAATTAATTTTTAATTTTACCTAAGGGTATAAAACCAAAAACGCACCTACTTTTTTGTAATAAGCCCGCAAAAATACAATTTTCAAACGTTTTCGTTAGCTGATTTTATATAAAAAAACCCTTGAAAACATATCTATTTACAAGGGTTTATTTAATCTATTGCTAATGTCAATCCCGATTGGTGAAATAGACTTCTTTTTCGGTCATGCTCGTATCTGTTATATATTTTAAGCGTTCTAAATGATCTTCTACATCACTTCCATAGCGTTGCTTAAACTTAGCAATATCCTCTACGTTGTTTATTTCCATATCATTAATACCAGTAATTATAGCCCCTCTAGCAATTCCCAATCTTTTATACAAAAATATATTCTCAGTCTCTGTGACCATCACACCTTTATCAATATCATATTTTTCTTTTAACTGCTTGGGCAGATTGCTCAGTTCCATATCAATAAAATCAATACTGGTCAAGTCACTCTTTGATAATTTTACGGGAAAGACCCTCATCTCGTCATCCCTAAGCACTTGAACATCTATAATGTCATTGGGGCTTTTCGATTTGAGATACCCCTTTAGGTCGGCGAACTTTGAAATTTCAATATTATCTAATTTTTTGATGATATCGCCTTCCTTGATGCCAGATTTAGCCGCTCCAGAGTTATCCTCTACGCCACTAATATACACACCGTCAATTTGGTTGAGACCTTTTTCGATTGCCTCAGGCGAATTTCTGTTTAACACTGAAACACCTAAGACCCCGTATTGCACATCGCCAAATTCAACAATATCATTAACGATTTTTTTGGCAATATTACTCGGTACTGCAAATGAGTATCCAATATATGAACCGGTTTGTGATGTTATTGCGGTATTAATCCCGATAAGCTCACCTTTTGCATTCACAAGAGCCCCACCGGAATTACCTGGGTTAACTGCGGCATCGGTTTGGATAAAGGATTGGGAATTTCTACCCGATAAATCCCTTGATTTTGCACTAATGATACCTGCAGTTACGGTTGATGTTAAGTTAAAGGGATTCCCAACGGCCAGTACCCATTCGCCTACTTTTGCATTATCTGAATCCCCAAATTGTATTGAGGGTAAATCATCAGCGGTTTCTATCTTTAAAAGCGCAATGTCTGTATTTTCATCAGTTCCAATTAATTCTGCCTTAAAAACACGATTATCATTTAAGGTTATTGAAATTTCATCAGACCCCGCAATGACGTGATTGTTAGTGATAATATAGCCGTCTGGTGATATAATCACCCCGCTTCCAGTCCCGATCTGTGTTCTTGGCTCAGGACTTCTCCCATAGAAGAAATCCTGCAGGCTTGGAGCGGACGATACAATTGCCGTATTTTTAACGTGAACCACGGCATGTACACTATTTTCGGCAGCACTTATAAAGTCAGGAGCTTCAGCGGTCGAAACCATACCTGATCTTGTATTGAAGGTTGTAGGAATAAATGACGTTTGCTGGGTTTGCTTAGTTTCTGAAAATACTGGCTCATCGTCATCAATGAAATATAGGTAGGATGATAACGTTAATGCCCCACCTAATACCGAAACGAATAGTAAATTTAAAGTCTTTTTCATATGTCCATAATAATTATTAGGTTGTGATTAAAATTAGTTAATTATAAAAATTGTATGTTATTTTTAACGATTTTTAACTGCCCAAAATCCTGCTTTAACCTCTGTTTAACAGCTAATGTTTTTTACCAGTTGAATGTATATATTTGCAGGACTTATGAAATTGAGATTCCACAAATACCAAGGTACCGGCAATGACTTTGTAGTTATTGATAATCGTCAAAATAAATTTGGCAAATATGATGCCAAACGGATATCGCACTTATGTGACAGAAAATTTGGCATTGGTGCAGATGGGCTCATTCTTTTAGAGAATGATGACTTGTGTGATTTTAGGATGGTGTATTTCAATTCTGACGGAAACCAAAGCAGCATGTGCGGCAATGGTGGTAGGTGCATTGTAGCGTTCGCAAGATTTTTGGGCATTATTGATACCAAAACGAAATTTATGGCTATTGATGGTGTACATCATGCCGAAATTAAAAACGAAGTCGTACATCTCTACATGCAAAACGTAAATAATATCCAGAATTTTGGTAATCATCTATTTTTAGATACAGGTTCACCGCATCATGTAGAACTCACCCAGGCACTAGACCAAAAGAACATTAAAGTCAATGGTTCAAAAATTAGAAATAACGAGCGCTATAAAACAAATGGTGTCAATGTGAATTTTGTTGAAAAAATCAATGACGTCAAGTTTGCTGTGCGCACCTACGAGCGTGGGGTGGAGGATGAGACCTTGTCCTGTGGAACTGGTGTGACCGCCGTTGCGCTGGCCATGCACTACCTGGGTGAAACCGAAAAGAATTTAATTAGCCTAGTTACTAGAGGTGGAGATCTGAAAGTATCTTTTGAGCGTTTAGAAAATGGTTATAAAAAAATAAAATTAATTGGCCCAGCCAAAATAGTATTTAAAGGTGAGATTGAATGGAAACCCTAAAAGGAAAACTGATTTATTTAAGGGCGCTTGAACCATCAGACCTTGAATTCGTGCACACCATAGAAAACGAAGAAGCTGTTTGGTCCCTAAGCCATACCATAAAACCGTTCTCAAAATTTTTAATTGAGCGCTATTTAAAAAATTCACATCGCGACATTTATGAAATAAAACAACTCAGATTGGTAATCTGCAGGTCTGATACAAATGATGCCATTGGTCTAATTGATATTTTTGACTGCGATTTTAAAAACAAGAGAGCTGGAATTGGCATACTGATTCAAAAAACCGAACACAGAAATAAAGGCTACGGAAAGGAGTCGCTCAAACTTTTGTCTCATTACTGTAAAACACATTTAGATTTGCATCAATTGTATTGTAACATTTCAGAAGAAAATGATAAAAGCTTAAGGCTTTTTAAATCTGAAAATTTTGAGATTATTGGTCTAAAAAAAGACTGGAATTACATACAAGGCGAATTTAAAAACGAATATTCCCTGCAACGAATACTGGACTAATGTATATAAAAAAAATTTTATGGGCTATTGCCCTAATTGGCTTGATTGCCGCGGCATTTTTTGCTTTCTATATTTACAATGCCATGCTAGCGCCCAATACAGCCTTTAATAATGATGAAGCCTATATCTACATATCAACAGATGCTACCTATAGGGAGGTGAGGTCTCAATTAGAGCCGCTTTTAAAAGATATGGATACGTTTGATGCGCTTGCCAGACAAAAAAAATACGTTAGTAACCTAAAGCCAGGACGATTTGTTATTAGTAATGGGATGAACAATAATGAGATTATAAATTCCATTAGAAGCAACAACCTTCCAATCAAGGTTTCTTTTAATAACCAGGCTTCACTTGCTGAATTAGCAGCAAGGGTTGGCAACCAAATTGAAGCCGATAGTGTGGCACTCATAAAAGCTATGACTGATAAGGATTTTATACGTAAAAGTGGCTTCAATAAACAAACGGCACTTGCCATGTACATTCCCAATAGCTACGAATTTTTCTGGAACAGCTCTGCGGAAACATTTCGTGACCGTATGCTCAAAGAATACAATAGGTTTTGGAACGATAGTAGAGCGGCTAAAGCTAAAGCCCTCAATCTTACCAGAGACGAAGTGATGACCTTGGCCTCCATTGTTTATGAGGAAAGCAAGCAGCCTGCCGAACAACCCAGAGTAGCAGGTGTGTATTTAAATAGATTAAAGATAGGTATGCCCTTACAAGCTGACCCAACCTTAAAATTTGCTGCCTACCAACTGCCTGAATACAAAAACACGGTCATAAAGCGTGTATTGAATATACATAAGAAAATAAGCTCTCCCTATAATACCTATTTAAATGCGGGATTACCGCCGGGACCTATTGCCATGCCCGACATTTCTGCGATTGACGCCGTATTAAATCCTGAAAAACACCAATACCTTTATTTCGCTGCAGATCCAAGTAAGCTAGGTTACCACAAGTTTGCAAAAACCTTGGCAAAGCATAATACCAACGCACGAGCCTACCAACGCTATCTTTCGGCACAAGGAATCAAAAAATAGGGGGCAGAATCTCATTTTCAAAGTTGGAAAAGAAAGATGAGATGGGAAAGCACCAGATATTAAATAAAAATTTAAGTATTAATGCTTTATGCTGGGAATAGATAATTGAACAGGGAATTACAAATTAGAACATCCTCAACACAAAAAATCTTACAAGAATGGGCAGTATTCGTTTCTATAAAATAGCAATTATTATGGCTATTTTCAGACTACAATACTGCCAGTCCCAATCGGCAATTAACAATTTACTAAGTCCTAGTGATACGTTAAATACCTCTAGGAAAAATGCTGTAATTATTTCAGAATCTGCAATTGCATCTGCTACATTAATTGGCTTAAGCCAAATGTGGTACGCGGATTTTGAACGTTCCAGGTTCAAGACTATCAACGATTCCAATGAATGGCTTCAACTTGATAAATATGGCCATTCCTTTTCTGCTTATCAATTGAGTAGGCTAGGAGCCAATGTAATGAATTGGTCTGGTGCCGATAGTAAAACCCAAATTTTAAATGGCTCAATACTTAGTCTTGGTTTTTTAACAACTGTAGAAGTCTTTGACGGCTTCTCTAAAGAGTGGGGGTTTTCCTGGAGCGATATGGCTGCCAATGCAGCAGGTACAGGATTGTTTGTGGGGCAGGAACTTATTTGGCAGGAACAGAGAATTTTGTTGAAATATTCTTTTCATCAAACAAGATTTGCGGCACAACGTCCAGGTAAATTAGGAGACGGTCTGCTCGAGGAAATGTTAAAGGACTACAACGGTCAAACCTATTGGCTGAGCGCAAACCTACATTCATTTTTAAAAAACGAAAACATACCTAAATGGATTAACCTAGCTTTTGGCTATGGCGCAGAAGGTATGCTTACAGGAAATAACGACACATTGGGCGGCCAATTTCCAGACCAAAATAGATACCGCCAGTTTTACATAAGTTTAGACGTTGATTTTTCAAGAATAAAAACTAATTCTCGAATTCTTAAAACTTTATTTGACGTTTTTAACGTAATCAAGGTTCCTTTCCCGACCCTGTCCCTTGACCGAGAAAACGGCACGAAACTACACTTAATCTACTTTTAGTTGCACTTTAACCTTTTGTTTTCAGGAATTTAAAAACAGTTGTATCTTTGCAGCCGCAATTTTTAGGATAGAGATTATATTAAAATCCTAATAAAAATTAGCTGTTATGATTAATAAAATAAGTAATTATTTTGCTATCCCTCTAGCTATTTGTTGTTCGCTTTTTTTAGCACTTAGACCTAGTCCTAAAATGGACAAAGCTATATACTCAACCCACGGTCTTGAACTTGATTATTCTATCTCGAAGCCACCCCTAGACACTCTCAAAATTGACTCAAAGGATTCAGAACTAGACGTGCCTACCAAAGTCCCTTTTCTAGGAAAATCCTACATAGGTTTTAAGGAAGCGCTGGCTTTTAAGGAATCCAGCAGCAATTATTTTTCAGTAAATTCCCTAGGCTATCTGGGTAAATACCAATTTGGCGCCGAGACCTTAAAACTGATTGGTATATACAACCCAAACCAGTTTTTGTACAATCCAAAATTACAGGAAAAAGCATTTTTGGCTAATGCCGCCCGTAATAAATGGATACTGCGAAAAGATATTAAGAAGTACGTTGGTGAGACGATTGCTGGCATAGAAGTTACCGAATCGGGAATTCTAGCAGCCGCTCATCTCGCCGGTCCAGGTACTGTAAAGAAATTTTTAAGAAGTGGTGGTAATTACAACTTTTCTGATGCTTATGGGTCTTCGGTCAAATATTATATGAAGAAATTCTCTGGTTACGATACATCGTTTATCCCTTCTGAGAGAAGAGCCAAGGCATTGTTGTAATCAACGTTTTGCGTCAATGAGAAAGGATTAAACCCATTTATTTCATTCAAGATAGTGGTGACTTTATCATTTTTAGATGTTATTATGATATAACGTTATTGTCATTGTAATTCATGACATTAGCCTTCTAAATTCTGTTTTGGGAGATATTGGCAATTTGCCAAGGTTATATTTAGAGTAAAGTGAAATAACGACTCAGGTTTTTAAATTTAGTAATTAGCAAATTATAAGCGTTACTGGGCATTTTTTTTAGAAACGTTTCTCACTAAGTTTAATCTGTCTCTTAGTGTGTCTGGAAACCACCTCAAATTTCACAACTCCCAATACCAATTCCTCTTCGGTTATAACTTCAACTTTCCATTGGCCGTTCCAGATGTTTTCCTTGTAGGTGTATCCACGAAATCCATCATCCCTGCCACCAGTGATATCAAATCCAATATCCTCGGTTTTTTGCCAGGAGCCTGTTTTTTCATCATACCACTGCCAGCGATGGTAAACGGCCTTTTTTAAATCTGTTGGTGCAAAAATAGACGTAAAGATATAGACCGGTTGAGCATTTTTCCTATGAAATTTTTCCTTGTGCCTTCGCCAAAATACATACCAGTTTTCTCTTTCAAAAGTCACCAAATAGTCACCGTCGATTTTTTGAACCTCGTGAGCAACTATACCTTTTTGCATGGCTAATGGCACGGGGGGAATTAATTTGAATATATAAAACGTACTTATGCTAAGGTAGATGCCTATTACGATGCTAAGTAATTTGCCTAAGCTTACTTCAGCCCTCGTACTTGGGCTAGAACGGTAAATAAATAAAATTAACGATAGCGTACAGCCCAAACTAATTAATCCAGACACAATAAAAACCACCATACCCATTTGTTTGATTACAACGGGAATCATAAAAGCAAAAAACGTAAAGCTGATAAACGAATACACCCCAAACTGAAGGTATTTATTGGATATTCTCTTCTTCAACATTTCGTTTGCAAATAATAAGAGCACCAAAATCACAAAAAAAGTTAAGGTTTTTGATAGCGACACGCTACGCGAAAAATAAATGACGTAAGCACTGGATAACCCGCCGAAGAAAAATTGGATTGCTAGTGGAAAATACAATTGAAAGTTCTCAAGAAAGCTTCCTTCCCACTTACCGTCATCGGCCACATTATAAAGATACAGCGATAAACTTAAAGCACTCATGTGAAAACAGAGGATAGTTAAATCGTAAGTTCTATCAATACGGCCCAGGGTTAGGGTATCAAAAATAAAACCACAGATGAAGAATAAAACAGGTGCATACTTCTGGCGCTTGGTAATCCAGGAACCAACGGCACTATTTCGGTACTTTACGAGGGTTCGTTTCAAATTGATGGTTTAGATTAATAACGTTTTGATGTGTTTTACGGTTTATCCAGTTGAAAAATAAAATTAATTTACCATACAGAAAAGTATTCGCCTTACCATAATTTAAGGATACTGCACAAACCGTCATCATAAAGATAACGGCGCCTAATATGGATTGTACAGGATTAAGTGAGCGCGCAAAAAAGTAGTTAAGGCCATAACCTGTAAAACTCCCGAAAATAATGATAAAATGAATGATATAAATAGCGAGTGTCTTTTGACCGATTTTTATAATTAGGGATTGTTTTAAGATAGGTTCTGCGGCATAAAACATACCGAATACTAATAAAACATGTCCCAATCGTATAAAGAGATGGTTATGGTAAGCGACTTCCTTAAGGATTTGTAAATCTGTTAGGCGGAATAGCTCCATTAAAAACCACGATGAGTACTTTAAAAAGAGCACGCCAAAAATTAAAAAGCTTGCGATTGCAACAGATTGAAATCTAGTTTTACGCTCGTTATTAAAAAATACCGTAGCTAAATATCCGCCAAAAGCAGTATAGCCAAACCAGGGAAATAAGGTAAAGAGAGAACCGTTGCTCTTGGTTAAGAAATTAGCGAAAAATTTGGGAATATTTGATACTTCCAAATCGCGATATAGAGGTTCACTGAGAAAACAAAACATACTGAAAACTAAAAACAGCATTGAAAGCAACCAAATTCGTTTTTTAAACAACACATAAAAGCCAATGACCGTGATTAGTGAGAAGCCAATACACTGTAAAACATCAATCACGAGGAAATAATCATCAAAATCACCTTTAATCCAAGCAAACACATCCATTCTTAATGCATAACCTATTACAATAAGTAATACACTGCGATTAAAGCCTTTTTTTATTCTATAACAGTCTTGCCCGTTAGATTTAGACTTAAGCAAAAGATATAAAAATATAAACCCAGAAATTGTAAAGAACGTCGGTGCTGTTATACCTCTTAAATATTCCCAAGTAGCATACGTTAAGTTACTATCAACCCTATAGATTGGACTAAGAAGGGTGTCGATAAAATGACCTTGCAACATCATTAAAATAGCAAACGCCCTAATGGCATCTATAAAAAATAAGCGTTCACTTTTCATAAGGTACTATGCACTTTTTATAAAGGGCTAAAATAAAAAAACCGATTTAGACAAATTGTCCTAAATCGGTTCTGTTATAATTTTTAAGGGCGGTTATTCTTCAACAACGTGCATAACGGGATTTTTATCAAGAAACTTTCCGTTTTTTGATTCCCCGAGAATAAGTACATCCTTTGTTTGTTCGTATTCCTTTATGGTTCTGAGCATTTGCTCTTTCGTGTCTCTATGCAATTTTATACCAGTACTTTTACCTTTATTTCTTATTTCGATATAAAAACCGTCACGAAACTTAATTGGTCTTGTTGGTGGTCTTCCCATGAATTTAATGTGTAAAATTTATTTTTGGAATATTAATAAATTATAAATTAATGTGCAAGCATAATCTAAAATAAAAAGAAGATTTTTAGGCCATTCTCTTCCAATAAACTTAGTGAAAGGATTAAGTTTATCACTTAGCTCAAAAAATGATACATTTATGCTATGAAGTCGCCATTTAGAAATTTAAAAGTAAAGAAAAGCAAAAAATCCTATAAGGTTCAGAATCTTCCGCCGGGAACGATGGCCTATCAGGGTAAAAAAGAATCCATTGAAACTGTCGTAGAAATCATGAATTATAATTTTGACGATTATAAATCCTCTACATCTAAGAAAGTTTCAGACGCTTTTAACCAAAAGGACACGAAATACACAACTTGGATTAATATAAATGGCTTAAGTAACATCAAGGAAATTGAATCTATTGGTAAGCACTATAATATCCATCAATTGATATTAGAGGACATCGTTAATACCAATCAAAGGCCTAAGATAGACGAGTTTGAGCATTATATTTTTATCGTGTTTAAAATGCTTTATTTTAACGATAAGCATGAATTGCAATATGAGCACGTAAGCATGATTTGTGGGGAAGACTACATTTTGATGTTTCAGGAGGCCGATGGAGATGTATTTGATGATTTGCGTCAACGTATTTCAACGGCTAGAGGCCGTATTAGAACGCGCGGTGCAGACTATTTGATGTACGCCATACTTGATGCTGTGGTTGATAATTATTTTTCAGTCATTGAGGCTTACGGCGACAATATTGAGGAGTTGGAGAATGGCATCTTCACATCAGACGTCGATAGCAACGAAACCGCAGAGCAAATTCAACACCTAAAACAGGACGTTCTAAAAATTAGGAGAGCTATATTTCCGCTTCGCGAGGTGATCAATAGGCTCGAAAAGGCCGATGTAAATTATATAAAGGACGCCACTCAAAGTTTTTTAAGGGATCTGTACGACCATATCATACAAGTAACAGAATCCATTGATATGTACCGTGAAATGGTCTGGAGTTTAATGGATATGCACATGACCTTGATAAGCAACAAGATGAACGAAATTATGAAGGTGTTAACCATTATTGCAACAATATTTATCCCCTTGACCTTCATAGCCGGAATTTATGGCATGAATTTTAAGAATATGCCTGAGCTGGAAACCGAAAACGGCTATTTTATTTTGCTGGGCTTCATGGCAATTTTGTTTTTATTCATGTTGAATTATTTCAGAAGAAAAAAGTGGTTGTAGCAAATCACTGAATCCTCGTGATATTGAGAGCAAAACCTTAAGGTCCAACATCCAAAAATCTATGTTACAATTAAGATAAAAGCTTAAAAAAAAGTAATAAGACTGATTGATTATTCAGACCAACTCGAATAGTAAGAACATTCAATTTAGCATCAACGTCTAGAACAGATTAAAACGCCATATTAATCTATTATTAAATTGCCTTGGCCATTTCGTTGGTAAAAAGTTGCACATTGCTTATAAGCCGCTCTTTAACAATATTCATCATACGCTTATTTAAAGCCGAGGAATTTTGTATATACGTCTCGTATTCCTCTAAGGTAAACTGACCAATGATCATTCCCTTAATTGAATTTCTAAATTTCATGTCTTTGTTTATGGCATTTTCAATGTAAGACAGCTGTTTGGATAACGATAAGCCGTAAAAAACGTTTTTTCGCTTTCTAATGTAATTTTTAAACACCATAATAAACAACTCGTTATGCATTTTTATGATAGGGCGGAGGGTTGCATTTTGAAATTGCTCGTCACTGGACATGGTATCGTTGACTTTTGCACTGGAAATAATCGGTCGAATGGATTTGAGGGATGTAGCTCTTTTTGTCATCACGTAGAGTTGAAGGTTTTATAAATGTATTAAGTATTGTAACTGATAACAACCTTTGATGTTTATGTTGTTAACCGACTTGTCAACAAAAAAAGAGCCAATTTAAAGGACTAACTCTTAATTTATAGCTAAACTTTACTAATAATTGGCTTTAATCACGCTTTCGCACATAAAGTGCGACATAAATTACAAAGGAATAAATACCAATACCATAAAAAGAAACCTCATTTATTACCTTTAAGCAAAACACCGGTAAGCTCAAAAATCTCAAGATCAAAATAAGGAACGGCAGCAAGGGCATGATCAAAAATATCAGACATTATAAATTCATAGTTTTGCCAACGTTTGTCACTACTAAAACAGTATATTTCCAACGGAACACCTTGAGGCGTAGGAGCTAATTGGCGAACCATAATGGTCATATCTTGATTAACGGCAGAATTGCTTTCAATGTATGTTTGAAGGTATTTTCTAAAAACCCCTACGTTGGTTAGGTTTCTCCCGTTTATCAATGTGGACTTATCTATGTTGCTTTCAGAATTATGAGCACGTATTTTCTGCTGCATATTTTCGAGATATTTTTCGATGAGCTGAATTTGCTTTAAGGTTTCAATATGCTCATCGGTTAAATATTTTATGCTTTTAGCGGTAAGTAATATTGAACGCTTTATCCTTCTCCCGCCAGAGGCTTGCATGCCCCGCCAGTTCTTAAATGAATCTGATATAAGCGCATAGGTCGGTATATGGGTAATGGTCTTATCAAAATTCTGAACCTGTACCGTAGAAAGATTAATTTCTATAACGTCCCCATCGGCTCCATATTTTTCCATAGTGATCCAATCGCCAATTCTTACACTGTCATTTATGGCAACTTGAATACTGGCAACAAAACCAAGAATGGTATCCTTAAAAATCAAAAGCACTATGGCTGATGCCGCACCCAGTGTCGTAAAAAATTTCAGAAATGATAAGTTGATTAAAACCGCTAGCACAGATGCAATACCGACTATCCAAACAAAGAGCATTACGACCTGCACGTAGCTGTCAATAGGCTTATCCTTTAATTTTGGTAAAGTTTTAAAATAGGTTTCAAAGGTTCTAAGAATATTCCTTACGATGATTACGAAAAGAATAATGCCATAAATCTTCAACAGAATCAAGAAATAGTTCTCGAAAACCGGAAAGTCATCAAAAACCAACGGATACAGCTGGTAGGTAATCACCAAAGGCACGATGTGTGCTAAGTTTCGTGGTACTTTGTGCTGTAAAAGAAAATCATCAAAATCTGTTTTGGTGCGTTCTGATAGTTTTGAAAACGTGCCCAAAAGAATTTTTCTTACAATTCTATCCACTATAAAGATTATAAGAAACAAAGCTATGAGCAAGGCTAGCATATTTAAATACTTTGCGGTCTCCGCCCCTAAGCCAGCACTTATAAACAAGTCGTAAAAGTAGTGATGTATAAATTCCCTCATTAGTTTTTAGTGCCTAGGTATTTGTACTCTATATAAAACGTTCCGAACGGGATTATCGATGCCAATAATACAATGTATAAGGTTTTTCGGCTCCAACCCATTTCTGAAGATATCAATAAAGCAAAAACTATGTAAGCCAAAAATAAGGCCCCGTGCGGCATCCCTAGTAATTTAACGTATTGCGGATCTCCCGAGATGTATTTGATAGGCACTGCAACAAAAAGCAAAGCGACGTAAGATAATCCTTCTAGAAATGCGATAATTCTGAAAATATTTAGCATAAATCCTATTTATAATTACAAAATTAATGCTTGCTTATGAGATAAGGATGCGTTTAGATAAATTTTACCGCTTAAAGTGCTTTTAATTACAATAATGATAAAAGCGGTATAATTCAAACCTATGGTTTCAATTACTTAACACGCTATTGAGAGTAAATACTTAACTAGGTAAAATTAATTTCCAAAAGGATATGACAGCATATAATAGCAGACGTCAGTTTCTAAAAAAATCACTATTAGCAACAGGAGGTATTCTTTTAGTTCCAAATTTATGAGTTGCTCAGATGATGATAACACTTCAGAGTTCACAATTCCCGATAATCACACCCAATAGAATTTTAATCAGGGCGTTGCTAGTTTTGACCCAACACAATCGCAAGTGGTTATTTGAACACGCTATGAAACTAACGCCGCCAGTGCAAATATATTTTGGCAGATGGCCAAAGATGCCGCCATTACCCAGGTTGTTAGGAGTGGAGAGGTCATGGCCGATGCCCAACGCAATTTTACGATTGCGGTTGAAGTGCAGAACCTAGACCTGTATTTAAAACTATATTATAGATTTATAAATTTGGAAAATGAAGACGTTTCTGTTTTAGGTGCAACCATCACCCTACCTTCTGGCTCTGTAGATGCCATTATTTTCGCCGTAGAGAGCTGTGCCAATTACCAAACTGGCTTATTTAACGTTTATAACGCTATTGCAAATTCTGATGATGACATTATCATCCATCTTGTAGATTATATTTATGAATACGGATAGGGTGATTACAGAACTAATGCTAATACGGCGGCACTTGGAAGATT
>Ga0207419_1000953_pt1 | contig 23734 bp, 19 predicted proteins | sample ElkSloMetagenome_4_FD_184723 | JGI IMG/M metagenome (GOLD analysis project Ga0207419, IMG submission 184723) | Hot spring microbial communities from Elkhorn Slough, Monterey Bay, USA - MD2A (version 2) | ecosystem: Environmental > Aquatic > Marine > Intertidal zone > Estuary: Microbial mat ... | reverse complement strand
GGCTTATTCACTTGGCTCCGGTAACCCCAACATGGGTTGCTGGACAGGTGTTTCATCGTACCAGATCGCGCCTCTACCGGAGCCAAGTGAATAAGCCTTCTGGCCGAAATGGCTTGGACACGGGACTCGGGATCTGATTCACACTCCGGGTGAGCTTCCGCGTCCGCCCGCCGACCGTCGCGCCAAGGCGGCGCGTGTTAGCGCGCGATCCCGCACACCCTCGGCATGACCGCGCGGACGATCCGGTCAGGGCGACCCGCGCGAGGTGTTGCCCGATTGAAACGCTCGGCCAGCCCTGTTGCTCCACGGCCTCACCCGGTTTTGCCGCTTTTGCCAAATCCGGGTACCATCACCGCCAGGTCACGCACGCCACCCCGGCGCCATTGCCGCCGTCAGGGCCTTGCGGGAGACGGTGTCGGTGAAAAAGCTGCTTCTGATCCTGGCCTTTCTGCTGATCGTGGTGGTCGGCGCGGCGCTGGTGCTGCCGTCGTTCATCGACTGGAATCCCTACCGCGACGAGATCGCCGCCCGCATCGAGGCGGCCACGGGACGGCCGGCCGCCATCGACGGCGACCTGTCCCTGCGCGTGCTGCCCTCGCCGACGCTGTCGGTCGAGGGGGTGCGCCTGGCCAACATTCCGGACGGCAGCACCCGCGACATGGCCCGCATCGGCGCCCTGGAGGTGGCAGTCGATCTGGCGCCCCTGCTCCGGGGCGAGGTGCGGGTGCGGTCGGTGCGGGTGGTCGAGCCGGTGGTCTTGCTGGAACGCCTGCCGGATGGCCGCGCCAACTGGGCGTTCCAGGCCCGACGATCGGTCGGCGATGGGCGCTCGGTGTCGGGGCCGCTGCCGGGAACCGACCCGCCGCCGCCACCGCCTCCGACCCGGGACGACACCGGCGCCGGCCTGACGGTGCGGCTGGACGATGTAAGGATCGAGGCCGGCCTTGTCGTCTACCGCGACCGGGCGCGCGGCACGGACCTGCGCATCGAGGCCATCGAGACCACCCTGTCGGCCGAGAGCCTGCGCGGTCCCTTCCGCGTGCGTGGCGACGTGCGCGTGGGCGACGTGGCGGTGGCCCTCGATGTGGCCACCGGGTCCGTCGAGACCCGCCGCTCCACGCCCCTGGACGCCAACCTGTTCCTGCCGGCGACCGGCGACACCCTGGCCCTGTCCGGCACGGTGGCCGGCCCCCTGGGGGACCCGACGTTTTCGGGGCGTGTCGAGGGGACCGCCGGCCGCCTGTCCGCGACCCTGGCCCTGCTGCTGGGGCGGGAGGGCGGCGCCCTGCTGGCCCGCCCCGCCACGATCTCCGGGCAGGTGGCGGCCACCGTCGCCGACGTCGCGGTGTCGGACCTGCGGCTGGGGGTGGGCGAGGCCGAGGTGCGCGGGCGCGTCGCGGCCACATACGGCGCGGACGCCCCCCTGGACGTGCAGGCCACGCTGCGCGTGCGCGCGCTGGACCTCGATGCCTGGCTGGCCTCTGTTCCCCCGGCCCAGGGGGCGGACGACGCGACAGACGACGCGACAGACGACGCGACAAACGACGGGGGCGGCCCACTTAGGCCGGGCCTCTCGTGGCCCACGGACCTGACCGCCACCCTCGACCTGTCGGCCGAGGCGCTGACCTGGCGCGGAGAAGTGGTGCGGCGGCTGGCGGTCGCGGCGCGCCTGGAAGACGGTCGCCTGACGGTCGAGAGCGCCAGCGCCGCCCTGCCCGGCGCCTCGCAGGTGACGGTGTCCGGGGCCGTGGACGCGCGTGAGGGCCTGCCCCGCGTCAGCGGCAGCGTCCAGGCCCGCTCCGGCAATCTGCGCGAGGTGCTGACGTGGCTGCGGGTGCCGGTCGGCGACGTGCCGGCCGACCGGCTGCGGGCCTTTGACGCATCGGCCCGCCTGGATGGCACGGCGGAGACCCTGAACATCCGCGACATCGACCTGACGCTCGACACCACGCGGGCCACCGGAGCGGTGGTCATGCGTCCCGGGGCTCGCCTGGGCCTGGGCCTGAACGTGAGTCTGGATTCGGTCAACCTGGACGCCTATTGGCCGGGCGGCGGCGGCGCCGGCGCCGGCGATACGGGGGGCGGGGACACGGCGGCGGCCGCCGGGGGCCTGCCCGCGTGGCTTGAGTCCGTGGACGCCAATTTCCGCGTCGCCGTCGGCCTGCTCACCGCCGACGCCCTGCCGTTCCGCGCGGTCCGGGCCGAGGGATCGCTGGTGCGCGGCCGCCTTGCCCTGAAGCAGGCCGGTGTCGACCGGGTCGCCGGCCTGCGCCTCACCGCCCGGGGCGGTCTGTCCCGCGTCGACGGCCGGCCCCGGGCCGACCACCTGACGATCACGGCCGAGGCCGACGACCTGTCACGCACGGCGCGGCTGTTGCGGCTGGACCTGCCGGCCTCGGCCCACGCCGCCTTGCAGGCCCTGGGGCCGGTCACCCAAACCGTGACGCTGAGCGGCACCCCGGACGCGCTGGACGTGACCACGGCGGCACGGTTCCAGGAGGGCGGCCTGGACAGCACCGGGCGCCTGACGGACCTGCTCGGGCCGGCACCGGCCTACGACCTGGCGGTGGACCTGCGCCATCCCGACGCCGAGCGGCTGGTCCGGCTGCTGGTGCCGGACTACGTGCCGCGTGGTTCGCCGCTGGGGGGCATCGCCCTGGCCAGCCAGGCGCGCGGCGAGGCCGGAGAGATTATTCTGGAGGGCTTCGGCCTGCGTCTCGGCGATATCCAGATGACCGGGCAGGCCCGCCTGGCGCTGGATGCAGAGCGGCCGCACCTGACGGCGGATGTGAGAACGACCGCCGTGCCGCTGGACGCCTTCCTGCCCCTTGTGCGCGAGGCACGCCGGCAGCCGGTCCCGCCGCGTCTCATGATTCCGGCGGCGGTCACGCCCCCGGCCGCGTGGTCTGCAACCGCCGTCGACCTGTCCGCCCTGGCCCTCCTGGATGCCGATGTCACGCTGCGCGCGACGGCCCTGGGCTTCGGGCCGCACACGCTGGAGGATGCCAAGATCACCGCCCGCCTGGCCGACGGCACGATACGCCTGGAGCGCCTGAGCGGCCTGCTGTACGGGGGCCAGGCCGAGGGCACGGCCACGGTGGCCGCCGGCGCCCCCGCGCGCGGCGATCTGACCCTGTCCGTGACCGGGTTCAGCGTCGCCCGCCTGCTGGGACAGGACGGCGATGACGGCGCGGCCGGCACCGGCACGCTGAAGCTGGATCTGGCCGGCACAGGGGCGAGCGCCGACGATCTCGTGGATGGCCTGACCGGCACGGCGCGCCTGACCCTGCACGGGCTCGACGTCAGCACCGCGCAGGTGCGTGGCACCGCCCTGGCCGGCCTGCTGGAGCCGGTGGCGGCGCTGAACGACCTGACCGACTCGTTGGTCGGCGGTCTGGACCGCGCGCAGCGGCTGGTGGACGTCGACGGCTGGTTCGTGATCAACGACGGGGCCGTCGGCTTCGACCCGCTGCGGCTGGCCAGCGCGCTGTACGAGGCCGACGTCGCCGGCACCGTCGACCTGCGGGCCTGGACCATCGACGCGGAGGGGGTGGCCGACCTCGCGCAGGGACCGTTGCGGCAGGCCGTGGGACGCGTCATCCGGTTGCCGGAGCGCGTTCCGATCGCCCTGAGCGGCGCCCTGGACGCCCCCAGCGTGACCCTGCGCACCGCCAGCCTGCCCGCCGAGGCCGCCGGCGCGGCGAACGACGACGATCCGGCGCCGGGCGATGATGACGCCGCCGCGTCGCCGGCCGACACCACGACCGGGCCGCCGGACACGCCGGACGCCGACGTCGACGACCTGTTGCAAGGTGTGGAGCAATAAGACCGCCCGAAGAAAAGGGTGACCGGTCCTGCCGGCCGGCCATTATACCGCCCGGTGATTGGATTGACTCGTCCGGCTGGTCGCTTCGGGGCGCCGGTGATGCCGAGTCCTTGTTTTTTGGCCGCAGCGCCCCTTCGGGGCGCGCGGCTCCGCAGCCCCATTTTGGTTAAAGCTGGCATCGCGAAGCAATGCCAGGGGCGCGCCGACAGGGGCGGAGGGATCTCGGGAAAAGGCAAGACGTCAAAGCCCTGCGTTCTGATCACGCGGTCAACTGCGGTTTTTTGGGATTGAACACGCCCGACGGGGCACAGACACCGAACTCTGCCGGCCGGGTCCCAGACCCGGCCGCTTTTTTTTTACCCCACCCGGTGCAGCGCCGTGCCGTGCTCGCGCAGCCAAGCGCGGGCCGGGCCGCGCAGGCCGGGCGCCAGCGTTTCCACATGGCGCCAGAACGCGGGGGAATGGTTCATCTCGCGCAGGTGGGCCACCTCGTGCGCGGTGACGTAGTCGACCACCCACCCCGGCGCCATCACCAGCCGCCAACAGAACGCCAGTCCGCCCGACGGCGAACAACTGCCCCAGCGCGAGCGCGTGTCGCGCAGCGTGATGCGCCCCGGCGTCACCCCCAGGCGCTCGGCGTGGACGGCGACGCGCGCGGCGATCTCCTCTCGCGCCCGTGCCCGCAGCCAGTCGCACACCCGGCGCGGCAAGTGCTCGGCGCGGCCGGACACACAGACCGCCCCGCCCTCGACCCAGACGCCACGCCGTGCGTCCGGGCAATGGCGGATGGTGTGGGGCGTGCCGAGGACCGACACCGTCGCCCCATCGGCCAGCGCCAACGGCGGCGGCAGGCGGTCCAGACGCTCGGCCACCCAGTCCGTCTTGCTGTCCAGGAACCGCCGTGCCGCCTTTTCATGGCGGCGGTGCGGAATGACCAGCACGACGCGGTCGGCGATCACGTCCACCTTCAGGGCGATGCGCCGCGCCCGGGGATTGACGCGCGTGACCACCGGCACCTCGCGCCCGGCCACCTTGACCGGCGGCGCCGGGGACTCGCCCGCCGCGACCGGCGGCGGCCCCGGGACCGCGCGCGAGCGGCCGCCAGCGCCGGGCCTCACAAGTCCTCCCAGTCGATCACGTGGTCCTCCAGGTCATCCACGTCCTGCTCGCTGACGACCCGCCCGCGCACCGAGATCCCGGCGCGATGCACGCTTTCCGGATCGCCGCTGACCAGCGGATGCCACGCCCGCAACGGCTGGCCCTCGGCCAGCAGCCGATAGGCGCAGGTCGACGGCAGCCACTGCAGGCGCCGCACCATCGACGGCACCAGCTTGACGCAGTCGGGCACGTGGTCCCACCGGTTGGCATAGTCCGAACAGCGGCAGGCGTGCAGGTCCAGCAGCGTGCACGCGACGTTGGTAAAGGCCAGCGCGCCTGTGTCCTCGTCCTGCAGCTTGTTGAGGCAGCACTTGCCGCAGCCGTCGCACAGGCTTTCCCACTCGGCGTCGGTCATCTGCCGCAGGGTCTTGCGCTGCCAGAACGGGCGCGCGTCGTCGGCGTCCGCCACCGCTGGCTCCTCGGGGGCGGCGTCATCGGCGCCCTGCCCGGCTCGGAGCAGGTCACGCAGGCGTCTGGCGGCGGCCTTCATGAGACCTCACCGGACCCGATAGGCGAAATCGAGCATGGTCTTGATCCCTTGCGCCGACTCGCCCGGGTCGAGCCCGTGGTTGCGGAAGAACAGCGCCAGCCGGTGCAGGCCGGCCATGTCCCGGGGGCCGGTGGGCGGCATCTGTCCGCCCAGCTTTGCGACGATGGGATAGCTCATGGTGCGCCGGGTGCGATGCTGGTTGGCCCAGAACACCTTGTCGCTGGCCACCTTCTCGAACAGGCGGCCCCAGGCCTGGTTGACCTCGGAGCGCACCGCCTCCACCCGGATGAACACCGAGGACTGCGGGCTACGCGCCCGGTTCAGCAGGTGGTCGACGTCGTAGCCGCTCAGGTCGACGCCATCGAGCTCCGTGTCGTAGGTGGCGGCCAGAAAGGCGGTGTAGGCGCCCCGATACGAGGCATAAGGCGCGCGCACCCACACGCTGGCGTTGGCGTCGGGCGGCCCCGGCCGCTTCACCACCGCCACGTTCTTGAGCGAGCGGCGGCCCAGACGGTCGACGGATGCGCCGGCCCCATGCGTGTCCAGGAACACCAGGCCGGGCAGCGCGTCCACCCGGTCCGCCAGCACCTGGATCAGGGGATCCTTGACCCAGGCCCGGATCAGGGCGTCGTTGCGGCGGCGGATGATGACATGCGTGGGCACGGCCATGGGGTGGTCTCCGGGAACGACGGTACGTCGCTGCATCGCATTCTAGCTTGCCCGACGCATCGGGACTACCGCCGAGTCGTTCCAGCGCAGTCGGCCATCGGCGCCGTGGCCTTCCACAGCCCGTACGTTGCGTTCAATACGCGCGTAACGCGCTCTTCGGCAGCCCGACAAACCAAAAGATGCGGCAGATGGGGGGCGAGGGTGTAGAAGGATGGTAAAACTATTCTTGCCCCCCCTTCGTGAACTGGTAGTGATGCGAAAAATGTTTTTCAATATTTGCAACCTTGTTGGTCAACTCCAACTCGGAGATTCCCATACCCTTAAAAAATATTTTGAGACGCTCCAATCCGTCTTTATCATACTTGTTGCGAGGGGGCATCTGATCACCAAGCTTCGCTGCGATGCTCCATGAAATTATTCTTTTAGATCTAGAATTTGAGACCGAAAAATGGTCTGAGCTTGACACGCGCTCAAAACCACCTCCCCATGCGCGATTAACTCTAGTTTTTACAGCTTCTACCCGAACAAAAACACCCTCTGTTTCTGCCCGCCCTAAGTTGAGTAGATGGTCCACCTCTCTGCCTTCTGGGTCTTTTTTTTCAATTTTAATATTGTATGCTTGCTCCAAAAATTTTCGGTAAGCCGCTCTATATTCCGTATAGTGGCACCCCTTTTTTCCGCATCGGACCCAAATGCTTGCGTTATAGTCTGGGTTTCCTTCACTTTTTAGCATGAACGCATTGTTTAAATCGATGTTTCCTAGTGCCATTATCTTTGGCTTTGAGTTGTGATTGTACAGGGATACGAGGAGCGGAAGTTCAGTCACATCCACCGCCGATACGATCATATTCGAGTTCTGCACCCATTGGCTGATAATGGCGCGGTTGCGCCTAATGACTAAATCCTCAACTTCCTTCGCCATACGTTGAACTCCCCTATGGCTAGACAAGATAATTGCCGACTCAAGGTTATCGGTACCCATATCTCCTACTATAGCGCACCGGCGATGCTCTCGACACTAAGGATTTGCTGCACACCACTTTCATCCCGCGATCAGGTGAATGAACGATCCCGCCACGCGTCCGGCGCGGCGGCCCACCCGCCCCAGGTCGTCCCCGCGTGCGGTGCGGACGCCGAACAGGGCCTCGCCCGGCCCCTCGTCCAGCACGGTGGCGTAGTGGAACTCGTGGCCCCGAAACGCCTGACCGGCCGGGCCGAACGCGGTGGGGCCGAGCGCCGTGGCGTGGCGGTACCCCAGGTGCAGGCGTCGCTGGGCGAAGCTGGTCTCCACCGGCAGCAGGCCCGCCATGGCGTGGCGATGGCCGTCGGCGTCGGTCAGGCCGTGGCCGAGGACCATATAGCCGCCGCACTCGCCGAACACGGCGGCGCCGCGCGCCGCCGCCGCGCGCAGCCCGTCGAGAAAGCGGCCGGCCCCGGCCAGACGGCCGGCGTGCAGTTCCGGGTAGCCGCCGGGCAGCACCACGGCGTCGGCGTCGGCCGCCGGGGCTTCGTCGGCCAGGGGGGAGAACGGCACCACCGCCGCGCCGGCAGCGCGCCATCCGTCCAGAGTCGCCGGGTAGCTGAACGCAAACGCCTCGTCGCGCGCCACGGCGATGCGCTGCCCCGGCGGCGGCAGCGGCACCGGCGGCGTGTTGGGCGGCGGCGGGACCCGGCCCGGCCGCGCCAGCGCCAAGAGCGCGTCCAGGTCGATGTGTCGCGCCGCCAACGCCGCCGCGCCGTCGAGAAAGGCGGCCAAATCCGGGTGCTCGCCCGCCTGCACCAGCCCCAGGTGGCGCGACGGCAGCGTCAGCGCCTCATCGCGCGGCAGGGCGCCCAGCACCGCCACCCCCGGCGCCAGCGCCTTCGTCGCCGCGCGCAGAGTCTCCGCATGGGCCGGCCCGCCGATGCGGGTGAAGATCACGCCGGCCACATCGACGTCCGCCCGCGCGCCCACGAACCCGCGCACCAGCGCCCCGGCCGACGCCGCCATGCCGCGCGCGTCCACCACCAGCACCACCGGCCAGCCCAGGCGGGCGGCCAGCGCCGCCGTCGAGCCGTCGGTCACGGGATCGTGCCCCGGCTGGCCCGGCGCAACGGCGCCGTCCAGCAGGCCCATGACGCCCTCGCACAGGATCACGTCGGCGTTGCGCGACAACCCGGCGGCCAACGCCTCCAGCAGGGGCGGCGCCATGGCCCAGCCATCGAGGTTGACGCAGGCGCCGCCCCTGTTGGAGGCCCTGGCGGCGGCGGCGTGAAAGGCGGGGTCGATGTAGTCCGGGCCGACCTTGGCCGTGGCCACGCGCAGCCCGCGCCGGACCAGGGCTCGGACCAGCGCCAGGGTCATCGTGGTCTTGCCGGAACCACTGGCCGGCGCCGCCAGGATCAGGCCCGGCGTCGGGGCCACCGGCCGTGGAGAGACTTCGGGCCGAGGGTCGGGCATGGCGCGGCCGCTATCGCCGCCGCTGCGGCGGCTTGTGCCCGGGCCGCAGGCGATGGTCGCCGCCGTGGCGGGTGATGGCGTCGCGCAGGGTGTCCATCAGGGCGCGCCCCACCGCGCCGCCGTCCCCCTTGACCTGGTCGCGCACCACCGCGCGGATGGTGTCGATGTGCGCTCGCACGATCGCCACGGTCGCATCGTCGTCAGAGCACCCGGGCGCCGTGGCCTCGAACAGCGACAGGGCCAGGGTTGTCACCAGGGGGTACCCGAACAGGCCACCCTGCCCGCGCAGTTCGTGCGCCAGGCCGTTGATCTCGCGGAACAGCCGCCGGCGCGCCTCCGGCTTGGCCTCGGCCGTCTCGATCATGCGGCCCAGGCGCACCAGGTAGTCCCGCGCCCACACATGGAAATCGAGCGCGACCCGGTCCAACTCCTTCTCGGCCTTCTCCAGCACCGCGACCGGCAGTTCGAACACCACCTGACTGCCCCGGCCCAGCTTTTCCTTCAGCGTGTTGGGCAGATAAAAAATCCAGACATCGGCCTCGCCCGGGTGGTCGTCGATCCGCTCGGCCGAGTAGACGGACTTGACCGGGCGCTTCGGATCGCGCCGCTCGCCCGGTTTGCGGGGCGCGCCCAGGACCTGCCGGCGGCGGTCCGGCCCGAAGTAGTCCCGGGTGAGGATATACGGGCGCGGGTGTTCGATCAGCTCGCGCAGGTGCTCGTAAACCGAGGTGATCGAGAACGGCTTGGCCAGGAACTCGTTCACGCCGAGTTGGCGGCTGGCCTCGACGTACTCCTCGTCGGCGGCGCCGGACAGCATGACGAAGGGCATGAAGCGGTTGGGGCTGTCCTTGTTGGTGCGCACCCACTGCAGCAGCAACAGGCCATTGATGGGCGACATCAACAGGTCGGAGATGATCAAGTCGACGCCCGTGGTGCCGACGGTCTCGGGACGGCGCTTGACCTGCCGCAGGAAGCGGATGGCCTCCTCGCCGTTTTGCGCCTTGTGAATCCGCTCGAACCCCAGATGGTGCAGCACCCGCGCGAGCAGGTTCAGCATGAAGGCGTTGTCCTCGACCAGCAGCAGGGTCAGGTTCTCCAGGCCGCTTTTCATCGCACTCCTCTTACCGTCCGCCACTGACCGTCAGCGTCGTCCCGGTCACATAGGACGCCGCCGGAGACAGCAGCCAGGTCACGGCCTCGGCCACCTCCTCGGCCGTGCCCGCCCGGCCCATGGGCACCAGCGGTCCCAGGCGGGCCACCCGGTCCGGCGCCCCGGCGGCAGCGTGCAGGCCGGTGTCGATCAGGCCGGGGGCGACGCCGTTGACGCGGATGCCCTGGCCGGCGACCTCGCGCGCGAGGCCCACGGTCAGGGAGTCGATGGCCCCCTTGGTGGCCGCGTAATGCACCCACTCGCCGGCCCCGCCCAGGCGGGCCGCGGCCGAGGACATGTTGACGATGGTTCCGCCGTGCCCGCCGCGTGCGGTCGACAGGTGACGCACCGCTTCGCGCGCGCAGAGGATGGCCCCGGTCACGTTGACGGCGATCACCCGCTCCAGATCGGCGCCCGGCAGGTCGGCCAGCGGGCACAGCGGCCCGGTGATGCCGGCGTTGTTGACGAGCCCGCCCAGCGGTCCAAGCCGGGCGATCACGGTGTCGAACAGGGTCACCACCTCCGCCTCGTCGGCCACGTCGGCGTGGATGGCGAGCGCGTGGCCGCCACCCTCGACGAGGCCCTTGGCCACCGTCTCGGCGCCGGCGGCGTCGGCATCGTAGGCGAGGGCCACGGCCCAGCCGTCGCGCGCGGCGCGCCGGGCCACGGCGGCGCCGATGCCCCGGCTGCCGCCGGTGACGATGAGGGCACCCGGATGCGGTCCGGTCGAGGTGCTGGCAGCCATGCGGCGCGGTCCCTTCGCGGCGGGAGGATGGCCCCCCACCATCGCGGAAACAGTCCGGCTTGAAAAGGCGCGCGTGCGTGCGGCCGGTCGGCAACGGGGGTGTTAGCCCGGCGTCACGCCCCGCAGGCGCTCGCCCCGGCGGCGCAGCAGCTCCAGCGTCACCAGCAGCAGCACCGACACACAGATCAGCAGCGTCGCCACCGCCAGGATGGTGGGGCTGATCTGCTCGCGGATGCCGGCCCACATCTGGCGCGGGATGGTGCGTTCCTCGAACCCGGCCAGGAACAGCACCACCACCACCTCGTCAAAGCTGGTGATGAAGGCGAACAGCCCGCCCGAGATCATGCCGGGCAGGATCAGCGGCATGGTGACGTTGAAGAAGGTGAAGGTCGGCGTCGCCCCCAGGCTGCTTGAGGCGCGGATCAGGTTGGTGTCGAAGCCGGACAGGGTGGCGGTCACGGTGATGACGACGAAGGGCGTGCCCAAGGCGGTGTGCGCCAGGATGATGCCGGGCAGGGTCTGGGCCAGGCCGATGTCGGAATAAAAGAAGTACATGCCGGCCGCCGTGATGATCAGCGGCACGATCATGGGCGAGATCAGCAGGCTCATGAACAGGGTGCGGGCCGGCATGTGCGCGCGGCTGAGGCCCAGCGCCGCCAGCGTCCCCAGGCTGGTGGCCAGGATGGTGGCGCTAATCGCGACGATGAAGCTGTTCTTGATCGAATGCAGCCACTGTTCATTTTCGATGATGTCGCGGTACCAGCGCAGGGAATACGCCTCGGGGTTCAGGTTCAACATCCCCTGGGTGAAGGTGAAATAGGGTTCGGCGTTGAACGACAGCGGCACGATCACCAGCAGCGGCATGATCAAAAAGAACAGGATCAGGCCGCAGATCACCCGGAAGGCATAGAACCAGACCCGTTCCAGCGGACTGGCATAGGGCGGCAGCGTGGACATGGCGGGTCTCCTGGCCTATCCGAACCTATCCGAACTTCATCTTGTCGACGCCGATCAACCGGTTGTACAGCCAGTACAGGATCAGCACGCCGATCAGCAGCAGCGAGCCCAGGGCGGCCGCGAGCCCCCAGTTGAGCGACTTCTGCATGTGATAGGCGATGAAGTTGGAGATGAGCTGGCCGGTGCGCCCGCCGACCAAGGCCGGGGTGATGTAGTAGCCGATCGACAGGATGAACACGAGGATCGACCCGGCACCCACCCCGGGCAGCGTCTGCGGCACATAGACCTCGCGGAAGGCCCGGAAGGGCGTCGCCCCCAGGGACCGCGCCGCGCGCATGTGGCTGGGCGAGATGGTCCGCATGACGGAGTAGATCGGCAGCACCATGAACGGCAGCAATATGTGCGTCATGGCGATGATGGTGCCGAACTGGTTGTAGATCATCTGCACCCGGTTCTCGTCGCCGATCAATCCGATCCACACCAGCACGTCGTTGATCACGCCCTCGGTCTGCAACAGCACGATCCATGACGTCGTGCGCACCAGCAGCGAGGTCCAGAACGGCAGCAGCACCAGGATCATCAGGATGTTGGACTGGCGCATGGGCAGCGTGGCCAGCAGGTGGGCCACCGGGAACCCGAGCAGCAGGCACAACGCCGTCACCAGCCCGCTGATCCACAGCGTGCGGCCGAACATCATGACGTAGATCTGTTCGCGCTCGGGCTGCTCGATGATGTTGCCCTGCCAGTCATAGCGCAGGTCGAGCGCGGCCAGGAAAAACGAGAGGGTATAGCGCGGCGACGCCTGCTGGATGATGCCCCACGTCTGCGGCTCGCCCCAGCGCTCGTCGATGGCGATGAAGGTTTCCTTCCACGGCGGCTCGCCGCGCCGGGCGACATTGCGGGCCGTCTGGGTGATCAGGCTGCGCAGGCCGCCCTGCTCGTAGTTCAGGCGCGTGCCGACCTTGGCGATCTCGCGCACCTTGTATTGCTGGATCATTTCCTCGGCGAGCACGGCGAACACCGCCTCGTCGGGCACGCTTTCGCCGTCCCAGGTCTCGTTGAGCAGCGCGACGGTGCGCGGGATCTGCTCCTGCAGCACCGGGTTGTCCACGGCCCGGAACAGCATCATGCCGATGGGGCCGACAAAGGTGACCATGATGAAGGCGAACAGCGGCATGACCAGGGCCAGCGCGATCAGCTTCTGGCGCCGGGTGACGCGGCGCAGCGTCACCTTCAGCGGCACGCCGTCGTTGGTGCGCAGGATGTCGTCGTCGGAGGCGGCGGTGGGCGTGTCGGTCATGGTCGGACCCCTGTCGGGTCGTGGGAAAGCGGGCGTCGGTGTCAGGTGCCATGCCGCCGACGGTCCCGGACCTCCTCCGTGTCAACTCGTAGCCATCAGCGTTGGCGAAAGCCGACCGGAAAAACGAACTGTCATTGCGAACCCTCGTCGAAAGACGAGGGTGAAGCAATCCAGAGCGTAAAGTGCAAATAGCCGCTCTGGATTGCTTCGTCGCTGCGCTCCTCGCAATGACGAGATGGAGAAGCAGTATGTGACTCCAATCGCCGGGATGGAGCGGCGGCGGCGTCATGGCTTCGCGTCGGGAAGCCATGACGTGACGCCCCGGCGCGGTGGCGTCGGATCGCCCGCCGCTACTGCGCCAGCCAGGCGTTGAACCGCTCGTTCATCTCGTCGGCGTGGTCGGCCCACCAGTAGTGATCGACCTGCACGGCGGTCTCGAAGTTCTCCGGCGCCGTCGGCATATGCGGACCCATCTCGATGCCCGCCTCGGCGTGCTTGCCGATCAGCGGCACGGAGGACTGGCGCACCGGGCCGTAGGAGATCCAGGCCGCCTGATCGGCCAGCGGCTGGGTGCCGGTGGCGAACTTGATGAAGTCCCAGGCCAGGTCCTTGTTGGGCGCGCCCTTGGGGATCACGAACAGGTCGATGTAGAACACCTGGCCGTCCCAGATGATCTTGAACGGCTTGTCCTCGACGGCGATGGCGTTGAAGATGCGGCCGTTGTAGGCGCTGGTCATGGACACCTCGCCGTCCGCCAGCATCTGCGGCGGCTGCGCGCCGGCATCCCACCACACGACGTCGTCCTTGATCTTGTCGAGCATGGCGAAGGCGCGGTCCACGCCCTCGGGCGTCGACAGCACGTCGTAGACGTCGCCCGGCGCCACGCCGTCGGCGATCAGGGCGAATTCCAGATTGGCCTTGGCGGTGTTGCTCAGGCCGCGCTTGCCCGGGAAGGTTTCAACGTCGAAGAAGTCGGCCATGGACGACGGCGGATTGTCCGGGAACTGGCTTTCGTCATAGGCGATGGCCGTGGACCAGACGATGTTGCCGACGCCGCAGTCCATCAGCGAGCCGTCGATGAAGTCCTCCTCGGCCGGGGTGCCGTCGGCGGCCGGCGGCAGTTCCTCCAGCGGCAGGATTTCCAGCAGGCCCTCGTCGCACAGGCGCACGGCGTCGGACAGTTCGACGTCGACCACGTCCCAGGTGACATTGCCGGACTCGACCTGCGCCTTCACCGGGGCGACGTTGCCGTCGTAGTCGATGGAGTTGATGTTATGGCCGGTTTCCTCCATCCAGGGCTCGTAATAGGCCTTCACCTGGCTCTTGGTGTAGGCCCCACCCCAGGAGACGACGTTCAGGTCCTCGGCCAGGGCCGGCGACGCGGCACCGGCCAGCGCCAGGGCGCAGGCCGCCGCCAGCGGCGCGCGGAAGCGTTGGGTCGCGGAGATCATTGGATGTGTCCTCCCTGTTCCAGGTTCATGGTGAACGGACTCCGCCCGTGTCGTGGCATTCGGCGGGCGGTCAGGCGTCCAGGGCCCGGCAGTCCTCGGCGTGCCAGCCCACGCGCAGGGCTTGGCCCGCCTGCAGGTGGACATGCCCGGACCAGTTGGGCACCTTGACGATGAAGTCGTCGTGGTCGCCGACCCGCATCCGCGAGCGGATGTGGTCGCCGACGTAGATGACCTCCAGCACCTCGGCGTCGAGGATGTTGGGCATGGTGCCGGGGTCGGGGTTGATCGACACGCGCTCCGGGCGCAGCGAGGCGAGCGTGCGGCTGCCGACGCCGCCGGTCCTGACGTTCAGGGCCTGGATCAGGTCGCCGCTGTCCGCCCGCACGGCGCAGCGGTCGCCGTCCAGCCCCTCGACGTGACCCATCAGCCGGTTGTTCTCGCCGATGAACTGGGCCACGAAGGCGTTGGCCGGGCGCTCGTACAGTGTCGCCGGTTCGTCCAGTTGCTGAATGATGCCGTCGTCGAACACGGCGATGCGGTTCGACATGGTCAGCGCCTCGGTCTGGTCGTGCGTGACGTAGACCATGGTCACGCCCAGGGTTTCGTGAATGTGCTTGAGCTCGTACTGCATCTGCTCGCGCAGGTTCTTGTCCAGCGCGCCCAGGGGCTCGTCGAGCAGCACCAGGCGCGGCTCGAACACCAGCGCGCGGGCCAGGGCGACGCGCTGCTGCTGGCCGCCGGAGAGCTGGCCCGGGCGGCGCCGGCCCAGGTGGCCCAGTTCCACCATGTCCAGCGCGCGCTGGATGCGCCGCTCCATCTCCTCGCGGCCGATGCCGCGCACCCGCAGGGGATAGCCCACGTTCTCCGCCACCGTCATATGCGGGAACAGGGCGTAGTTCTGGAACACCATGCCGATGCCGCGTTTGTGCGGGGGGACATGGGTGATGGGCTGGCCATCGACAAGGATCTGGCCGAAGGTGGGGGATTCGAACCCGGCCAGCATCATCAGGCAGGTGGTCTTGCCCGACCCCGAGGGGCCCAGCAGAGTCAGGAACTCGCCCCTGGCGATGTCGAGATGGAGGTCTTTGACGACCAGCGTTTCGCCGTCATAACTCTTCTGGACGTCCTGGAACCGAACGAACGGATCCTTCGTCTCGGTCATGCCTGTCCCACCCTCTCCCCGGTGATGCGCGATGGGTCCGCGCGGACCCGCGCAGGTCGGTCCGGCCCCGGAACCACGCCATTGGTGGCCCAACGGTAGCACGGGCACACAAAAAGACAACAGGCCAATCCGGCGTCCGCGAAGTAGAATGGCAGAACCCGGTGAAATCATGAATGCGACGGAGTCAGATACCGGGTGGGAACACCGATGCATCCTTTCGAGTGCGCCTCTGAATGCATCGGTGCCGGCGGCAATGCTGCTTGAGTATAAGACCGGGCGTTTGTGGAACCGCTGCCAAGTGTCCGGGGGGCGTCCGTTCAAGCCTTGACTTCGCCGCCGCCGCGCCTGCCCATATCACAGGCACAGTGCCCGAGGATTTGTTATGCAACGCCTCAATTTCATGCAGGTATGGACAGTCCGGACCAAGCGCGGCCTCCTTCGAACGATGGGGGTGCGACACCGCGCCGGCCTCGCCGTCGTGGCCGTGGCGGCCTGGATCGGCCCTGTCGCGGTGGGCGACTCGGGCGCGGGGGCGTGCGACCGCGACCGTCTGGTGGTGGCGCTGGACATCGGCCACACCCCTTCCTCATCCGGCGCCACCAGCGCCCGGGGCCGGCCGGAGCACGCCTTCAACGTCGATCTGGCGCGGCGGGTGCTGGCGCACATGCACGCCGCCGGGCTGGACAAGGCGGCGCTGATCGCCGAGCCCGACGCCGAACCGGACCTGTGGGACCGGCCGCGCCGGGCGGCGGCGCTGGGCGCGCATGTGCTGCTGTCGATCCACCATGACTCGGTGCAACCGCGGTATCTGGAGCACGGCACGCTGGAGGGCCGCCCCGCCCGCTTCAGCCGCCACGCCGCGGGGTATTCCCTGTTCGTTTCCGGCAAGAACCTGTTCTTCGAGCAAAGCCTGGCCGTCGCCCGGGCCATCGGCGGGGCGCTGGGCGAGTGGGGCCTGTCGCCCACCCTGCACCACGCCGAGCCCATCGCCGGCGAGAACCGTCCCCTGCTGGACCGCGACCTGGGGATTTACGACTTCGCCGACCTGGTGGTGCTGAAGGCGGCGGCCATGCCGGCGGTGCTGATTGAGGCCGGGGTGATCGTCCACCCGGAGGAGGAGGCGCGCCTGCGCGACCCCTTCCACCAGGACATCCTCGCCGACGCCATCACCCGGGGCGTGGTCGAGGCGTGCGGTGTGCTGATGGGGGGGTAGGCCTGCGCGCCCCAAACACCCTTCCCATGCGATGCGGTTTGCAAGCCGCGACGGTTGTCCACCCCGTCTCCCGCGAGAGTGTCTCACATTGATTTACGGTCTGTCGCATAGTGCGCTACAGTCTCCGGCATGATCCGGAGCTTCCGGCATAAGGGGCTCAAGGCCCTGTTCCTGGATGGCGCGACGCCGAGGATCGCGCCGGCCCTGCACGCCCGGTGCCTGCCGATCCTGGACGCGCTTGATGCCGCCACCCGGCCCGAGGACATGAACATCCCCGGCTGGAACTTCCATGGTCTCCGGGGATCGCCGAAGCGGTGGTCGGTCCACGTCAACGGGCCGTGGTGTGTGACGTTCGAGTTCGAGGACGGCGACGCCTGGCGTGTCGACCTCGAGAATGATCACTGAAGGAGACGCGCGATGCCCGAGGAGTTGCCCGAGGAACTGATCTTGTCCGGCCGCCCGCGTCGCTGCCCCAGCCACCCCGGGCTGGTCCTGCGCGACACCGTGCTGCCGGCGCTTCGCCTGAGCGTAACGGCCGCCGCCCGGGAACTGGGCGTCTCCCGCCAGACTCTGCACCGCATCCTGGCCGGGGAGGTCGCGGTCACGCCCGCCATGGCGGTCCGTCTCGGCCACTGGTGCGGCAACGGACCGGAGGTTTGGTTGCGGATGCAACAGGCGCACGACCTGTGGATCGCCGCGCGGGACCTGGAAGACGACCTGACCCGCATTCCCCGGCATACCGACGCGGTGGCGTGATCGCCGGACCGGAGCGAAGGAGGCATCCTCACCACCTCCATCACCCGGGGCGTGGGCGAGGCGTGCGGGGTATTGTTGGGGGGTGACGACCACGACCGTGGGGCACCCCTTCAGGTGGGCCGTCGAAAAGTTGCGAACACACGCAAAAGATTTTTTCTCACGAAATACACTTTTCGCGAGGCTTCTTTTCCGCTAACCTCCGCCGATCAACATGAGCCCGGGAGGAACACCGATGCCGAAGTCTCTTGTGGTCCTGTGCGATGGAACCTGGCAGAGCGCCGACCGCGAGTACCCGACCAATGTCCGGCTGTTCTACAATGCGCTGCGAAAGCGCGACCCCGACGGCGCGCTGCAACTGGCCTACTACCAGGACGGCGTGGGGACGGACGGGCTGCTCGACAAGCTGCTCGGGGGCGGCTTCGGCGTCGGACTGTCCGACAACGTCAAGGAGGCCTATCGCTTTGTGGTGGACAACTTCGCCCCGGGCGACCGCCTGTTCCTGCTGGGCTTCAGCCGGGGCGCCTACACCGCCCGAAGCCTGGCGGGGTTCATCGGATACGCCGGGATCCTCAAGCGCGAGGCCTACCGGACCGACCCGTCCTTCTTTGTCGACCTGGTGACGACCGACCGCGCCGAAGCCATCGATGCACTCTATGATCTGTACAAGATTGGCGACGATCGGCCCGACATCGCCGACACCCGGTTCGCCGACGAGGTCCACCGCGAAACGCCGGTGGAGTTTCTCGGGGTCTGGGATACCGTCGGCGCCCTGGGCATTCCGGTGCTGAACCCGGACGCCCCGGTGAACCGGCTGTACCAATTCCACGACGTCACGCTGGGTGGCCACATCAAACGGGCTTACCACGCCGTCTCCATCGACGAGCGGCGCGGCACCTTCCGCGCCACCCTGTGGAAGAAGCGCGACGACGCCCCGGACGATCAGGTGGTCGAGCAGGTCTGGTTCGCCGGCGACCACGGCGGCGTTGGCGGCGGGAACTTCGTCGACGGGCTGTCCAACATCGCTTTTCAGTGGATGTGCGAAAAGGCGATGGCCTGCGGCCTGACGCTGAACACGGCGTCGGACACCCCGGACGGCATCGGCCATCCCGACCGGCAGGGATACATCCTGGATCCGGCGGGGGACGGGCTGCACGGCTTTTTCGCCCGCCTGCCGCAGTATGCCCGCGACGTGATGTACCCGGGATACGCGGGCCAGTCGGTCCACCCGTTGGTCGACAAGAAAATCCAGGAGGACCCGACCTACGAGCCGGAGAACTACACGCCTTCGGCCCCGTGATCATCGGGAAACCGCCCGGGACGGGAGGACACCTCCCGTCCCTCAGTGCCTGCGCCCTACTCTGCCGCGTCGGCCGGCGCGTGCTCCAGCAGCAGATGGACGGCGTGCGTAACAGCCGCGACATCGGCCTCACTGACCGTCACCTCAAGATCACCGTGGACCACCCGATTGCGCAGGTTCTGGACCTCGCGCAATCGCCGTTCCTCGTCCAGCATGAGGTATCCCTCCGAGGCCAGCAATCCGACGAGATGGGCCGGCATCTGCGGCTGCGCCAGGCGCTCGGGCCAGCGCCAGCGCGCCGCCGCCTCCAGCGTCGCCCAAGCTGAGACAAGGGCCATGTCGGGACCCGTGGCGCGAAGGATAGAGTCGATCCGGGCCAAGCGATCCTCGACCGTTCTACGGTCCGTCGCGGTCAGGTCGGGATCCAGACTGTCCGGTGACACCGAGACAAGCTGGTACTCCCACTCGGGATGATCCGCGAGCGCCACCTGTGCCTGCCGAGCCCGCTCCGACAGGTTAACGCCTCCGGGCCGGGCCACGCGCCGCTCCTTGATATCGATCGCCAGGTTTCGACCGGCCTTCATGGCGATCAGATCGGGGCGGACGTTCGCCAGGAACGTCGGCAGAAGGGAGCCGTCGCGACCCGTGAACACCTCGTATCCCTCGTCCTTGAGGCGAGCCGTCACGAGCGCCGTCATGGCCCGTTCCCGATCGCGTCTGCTGTGGTCGCCTGTCATTCCGCCACCTGCCGAAGAGGCTGATCGTCGATTCGGACGTAAAGGATCGGCCGATCCCCTTGCTGGGCTTGCGTGAGGAGGGAACTTGGCTTGAGGAACTGGATGTCATCATCCGGTTCGAACCGCTGAACCAAGAGTCTGGCTACCTGCTTGTCGTCCCTATAGATGTGCCGACTCATGGCATCCAGGATCGGTTTGATGATGTTGTCCAGGTCTCCCGAACCGGATCCATCGGTGAAATAGTACACGGTCACGGCGACCAACGCATCGGTGGCGAAATGCCCCTCGGGCAAGGCGGATCGGCTGGCCTCACGCACAGTGCCCTTCCAGTCGGCCAGGGCATCGCGCCGCGCCGACTGATGTGACGGCGGTGTTCCCAACACAAGAAACTCGACCGGGAACACGATCACCACACCCATGCCCGCAACGTCCCGGCAGCCCCTCATCCTGGAAACGCGAGACTAACAGGTAGCCGCTATCCATGCGAAGGCTGTTCGCAGACCCCCTACTCCGCCGCCATGCTCGGCGCGGGGGTGCGGAAGGTTTCCAGCAATGCGGCCTCCTTGGCCTTGGCGGCGGCGACGTTGGCCTCCAGAACGTGGCCGAAGCCGCGCATGTCCAGCGGCAGGCGGGCGAGGTCGACCGCCACGGCGTGGTTGTCCCGCGTCAGGCCCTCGATCAGCGTGTCGACCAGGGTCCTGTAGTCCGCCGCCAGCCGCCGCTGCATCCGCCGTTCCGCCGTGCGGCCGAAGGGGTCGAGCGGCGTGCCGCGCAGGCCTTTCAGCGCCGCCAGCGCCCGGAACGCCCCGAACACCCACGGGCCGTAGTCGCGCTTCACCAGATGGCCGGTGACCAGATCGCGTTTCGCCAGCAGCGGCGGCGCCATATGGAAGGTCGGGCGCGGCGTGCCCGTGAACCGGTCCTCCAGCATGGCCTTGAACCGGCCGTCGGTGTACAGCCGCGCCACCTCGTATTCGTCTTTGGTGCTCATCAGCTTGAACAGCGCCCGGGCCACGGCGTCGGTCAACGCGGTCTCGCCCGCGCCCATCACCCGCGCCTCGGCGGCGCGCACGCGCGCCACGGCCTTGCGGTAGCGTTTCGCATACCGACCGGTCTGGTAAGCCCGCAGCGACGCCGCGCGCCGGTCGATGGCCTCGTCGAGGGAGTCCGACAGCCGCCGGTCGCCCGCTGTCTCCGCCTCGGGTCCCACCAGGGCCAACACCCGGTCGGGGTGTTCGGCCATGCGCCGGCCCCACAGGAAGGCATCCAGGTTGGCCTGCACCGCCGCGCCGTTCAGCGCCACCGCCCGTTCCAACGCGGCCCGGCCGATGGGGATCAGCCCTGCCTGCCACGCGTACCCGACCATGAACAGGTTGGCGGCGATGCTGTCGCCCAGCAGAGCCGTGGCAATGCGCGTGGCGTCGACATACCGCGCCTCCTTCGCCGCGTCGGCGATGGTCTCGCGCAGCCGCCGGTCCGGATAGGCCAGGTCCGGGTGTTGCGTGAAGTCGGCCGTCATCACCTGTTGCGCGTTCATCACCGCCACCGTCAGGCGCCGGCGCATCTTGGCCAGCACGTCCGCGCCCGCCGCCGTGACCATGTCGCAGCCCAGCAGCAGGTTGGTGTTGCCGGCGGCGATGCGCACGGCGTGGATGTCCTCCGGGGCGCGCGCGAGCCGCACATGACTGACCACCGCCCCGTTCTTCTGCGCCAGCCCCGTCTGGTCGAGCACCGACACACCCTTGCCCTCCAGTTGCGCGGCCATGCCGAGGATGGCGCCGATGGTCACGACGCCGGTACCGCCGATCCCCGTGATCAGGATGTCATAGGGCACGGCCTGGGTGATGTCCGTGGCCGGCTCGGGCAGCGGCGGGAAGGCGTCGACGCCGCCCAGGGCGCTGGCCCGCGCGCTGGCCCGTTTCGGGGTGGCACCGGAGACGGTGACGAAGCTGGGGCAGAAGCCTTTGACGCAGGAGAGGTCCTTGTTGCAGGTGGACTGGTCGATGGCCCGCTTGCGGCCGAACTCGGTCTCCACCGGCACGATGGACACGCAGTTGGACTGCACGCCGCAGTCGCCGCAGCCCTCGCACACCGCCTCGTTGATCACCACGCGGACGTCGGGGTCCTCCATCAGGCCGCGTTTGCGGCGACGCCGCTTCTCGGCGGCGCAGACCTGGTCATAGATCAGCACGGTCACGCCCTTGATCTGGCGCAGGTCCCGCTGCACCGCGTCCATCTCGTCGCGGGGGTGCACGGTGGCGCAGGCGGGCAGGTCGGCGTCGGCGTGCCGGACCGGGTCGTCGGCGACGATGGCGATGCGCTTCGCCCCCTCGCCCTCCATCTGGCGAGCGATCTGCGGCACGGTCAGGGTGCCGTCCACCGCCTGCCCGCCGGTCATGGCCACGGCGTCGTTGTACAGCACCTTGTAGGTGACATTGACCCCGGCGGCCACGGCCTGCCGGATGGCCAGCGAACCCGAGTGAAAGTACGTGCCGTCGCCGATGTTGACGAACACGTGCTCCATTTCGGTGAAGGGTGACAGGCCGACCCAACTCGCCCCCTCGCCGCCCATGTGGGTGAAGGTGCGGGTGTTCCGCTCCGGCATCCAGGTGACCATGTAGTGGCAGCCGATGCCGGCCAGCCCGACGCTGCCCTCGGGCACCTTGGTCGACGTGTTGTGCGGACAGCCGGAGCAGTAGTACGGCAGGCGCTTGGTGGGCGCCGTCTTTTCCGACAGCTCCGCCTCCTTGCGCTCCAGCCAGGCGAGGCGCTGTTCCATGGTGTCCAACGTGACGAACCGGCGCAGTTGCCCGGCGATGGCGCGGGCCACCATGGCCGGCGTCAGTTCCCCGTGCGACGGCAGCACGACCGCGCCCGTCTCGTCGAACTTGCCCACGACACGCGGCCGCACGTCCTCGCGCCAGTTGTAGAGCTGTTCCTTGAGCTGGTTCTCGATCAGGGCGCGCTTTTCCTCGACCACCAGGATCTCGTCCAGGCCCTCGGCGAAGCGGCGGATGCCCTCGCGCTCCAACGGCCAGGGCATCCCCACCTTGTACAGCCGCAGGCCGAAGTCGCGGGCGATCTGTTCCGTGATGCCCAGGTCGGCCAGCGCCTGGCGCACGTCCTTGTAGGTCTTGCCGGAGGCGACCAGGCCCAGGCGCGGCTGCGGGCTGTCGAAGACAACACGGTCGAGCCGGTTGGCGCGGGCGAAGGCCAGCGCGGCGTAGATCTTGTGCCGCATCAGCCGCTGTTCCTGGGCCAGCGGGGTATCGGGCCAGCGGATGTGCACGCCGTCCGGGGGGAAATTGAAGTCGGTCGGTGTGACGATCTCCAAGGCCAACGGATCGACGTCGACCGACCCGCCGCTGTCGCACATCTCGCTGATGGCCTTCATGGACACCCACAGGCCGGCGAAGCGGCTCATGGCGATGCCGAGAAGGCCGAAATCGACCACTTCGTCGACGCCGGCCGGGTTGAGCACCGGAATATGGGCGCCGGCCAGGGCGTGTTCCGACTGATGCGCGATGGTCGAGGACTTGGCGGCGTGGTCGTCGCCGGCGATCACCAGCACGCCGCCGTGCGGCGCCGTGCCGGCCATGTTGGCGTGCTTGAACACGTCGCCGCTGCGGTCGACACCCGGCCCCTTGCCGTACCAGAGGCCGAACACGCCGTCGACCTTGGCGCCCTCGAACAGGCCGGTCTGTTGGGTGCCCCAGATGGCGGTGGCGGCCAGGTCCTCGTTGACGCCCGGCTGGAAGCGGATGTTATCGGCGTCGAGGTAGGTCCGCGCCCGCCACAGCTCCTTGTCATAGGCGCCCAGGGGGGAGCCGCGATAGCCGCTGATGAACCCGCCCGTGGTCAGCCCGGCGGCCTTGTCCCGCTGGCGCTGGGCCAGGGGCAGGCGGGTCAGCGCCTGAATGCCGGTCAGGTACACCCGGCCGCGCTCCAGGCGGTACTTGTCGTCCAGGGTGACCTGGTCCAGGGGCAAAGGGGCGAGATGCGTCATGACGGAGCCTCCGGGCGGCGTAGGGCGGCCACAGGGGATATGTGGGGACGCCAAACGGGCCGGGCCAATCCCAAAGCCGCATGTCCAACCTTGGGGCTCAGTCTAACGCCGATCGGGTTGGCGCGCAAATGGGGCAGCAGAGCTGACGTTTTTGCGGCACAGCAGGGCAATCGGGTGAACGACGCCTGTGGGAGCGAAAATCCGCATGAGTGGTATATTAAGCACCAAAGACACGCACTCCGTCATTGCGAGGAACGAAGTGACGAAGCAATCCAGGGCGACTACATCATGAACAAGCCCTGGATTGCTTCGCCGGCGTCCAAAGACGCCGGCTCGCAATGACGGGTTTTGTGCGGGCCTCTCGCCCAGCCCGTAGG
>Ga0207419_1000952_pt1 | contig 23737 bp, 15 predicted proteins | sample ElkSloMetagenome_4_FD_184723 | JGI IMG/M metagenome (GOLD analysis project Ga0207419, IMG submission 184723) | Hot spring microbial communities from Elkhorn Slough, Monterey Bay, USA - MD2A (version 2) | ecosystem: Environmental > Aquatic > Marine > Intertidal zone > Estuary: Microbial mat ... | reverse complement strand
TTAAATATAGTTGTAAATGTGGTTGAAATATGGTTTAAATGTTGCTTTTTATGATTGACGCAATATAGTTGCTCATTTTTACCGATAGTTTTTTTGCCTTTTTCGAAATTTTTTCAAATACATCCTTCTTTAGGTATTCAAAAGCTATCTCTGTTTGGCAAACAATTTCCATTAAAGAGCTATAAGATATATTAATAAAAGGTATTTTCTCCTGGTAACCATTCCTGCTTGTTCCTTCTGCAATATTAGAGGTAACCGAAACTGCTGCCTTATTTATTTGCTGTACAAGAGCATACTTTTCATCTGAGGGAAAAGAACTGCTTAACTTATAAATATCCTTTACCAACTCTTTTAAAAGCTGATAAATTTCCAGCTTCTGAAATCCAAAATACAACATATAAACAAATTGCAAGTTGCCATTAAATTCGTGATAGAACCATTTTTTTAAGCACCATGATATTATCAGATTATTCACCTGTATGAGGTATTATAAAAGCGTATTGCTGCGCCATTTTTTGCAAAAAAAACAGGTTCAGTTCGTTAAAACGGAACCCTAACATATTCAGGTTGAACAAAAATTCACTCACATGCCTGCCAATTGATTTTATTAAAAAAATCCTTTTCTTCCAATCAGTATCAATAACGGAATTTATTCCAACTTCTTATATATTTTTTTGTGTGTTCGGCAAAAATCTTACCTATATGTATTACTGCTCCTGCCACATACCGCTATTTTTTATCAGCAGTATCAATTCGTTTACGGCCTTATCTTCCGGAATGTTTTTCTTTACCACCGTTTTTCCTTTATAAAGCGTAATTTTTCCTTTTCCGGAACCCACATAGCCAAAATCAGCATCGGCCATTTCGCCAGGCCCATTTACAATGCAACCCATAATGCCAATTTTAAGATTCTTCAAATGCCTGGTTTCAGCTTTTATCCGTGCAGTCGTTTTCTGAAGGTCAAAGTTTGTTCTTCCGCAGGACGGACAGGAAATAAACTCAGTTTGGGTAATGCGCATGCGCGAAGCCTGCAATAACCCATAGGCAAGCATTACATCATCTGATAAATCACCGGCACCTTCAACCCAAATGCCATTAGGGGCATCGGCCAGTAAAAAAGGTGCAAGTGTGCATGCAGCATGGATATTTATCATCTCTTTTTCAACACCTGAAAACTGCAGCTTGTAAATCAGGGGTAGATTTATTTGCTGATGCTGGATGTATTTATGCAGCATTGCCAGTTGGTACTGGCCCTTGTGTGTTGCCGGCACATGCACAACCAAAACAACTGGCTGCGTAAAGATTTCCGTAGATAAACCGGCATAAGCATCCACATATAGGCCAACATAATTTAAGGCAGGAGACGTCTTTTCGGCATCCAAAAATTCTTGTACGTCTTTAAAAAAAGGAAATACTGCCTCTCTGTTTGTATTTATCCATAGCGAATAAGGCGCTATGATGTCCGTCCCTGCCGAAATTGAATTAATTTCGGATAAACTGCTGCAAAAATAAAAATCAGCAGGAGTTTCAGGCATATTTTTAGTTTGCGAAAAGACCTCACCAATTACCACCGGAATATTGTTGCTACCTGCCAAAGATGTTCTTTTACCCTCATAGGAAGTCGGGAATATATCAATGGGGTTAGATGTATGTTCCTGCTGGGTAGTGGAATTAAAAAACCCGATAATCTCCTTTGCAACAGGAATTTCTTTTTCCGGATCTTCTGTAAGCGATACACGTATTGTGTCACCGATGCCCCGGGCAAGCATAGCCCCAATGCCAATGGCTGATTTTATACGTCCATCCTCTCCCTCTCCGGCTTCGGTAACACCTAAATGCACCGGAAATGCCATTTGCTCCTGTTGCATTTTTTGCACCACAAGTATTGTAGAATCAGCCATTACCCGGGTGTTGCTCGATTTCATAGAAACCACCACATCTGAAAAATTCTCTTCTTTGCAGAATCGCAAAAATTCCATGGCAGATTCGGCCATTCCTTCGGGTGTATCCCCATACCGGTTCATTATGCGGCTGGATAACGAACCATGATTTACACCTATGCGGAGGGCGGTATTATTTAATTTACAAACCTGTAATAACGATAAAAACGCCTTTTTCACTTCAATTAAGGCCCGCTGATATTCATGATCTGATAAATTTAAAACGTTATTACGCTTATCAGCAAAATTTCCGGGGTTTATCCTCACCTTGTCCATAAAAGGAGCCACCTTTAGTGCGACCCGCGCATTAAAATGGACATCTGCTGCCAAAGGCTCATGATATCGCTGTGTGCGAAAATCAGCAACAATTTTTTCAGCCGCATCAGCATCTGCCAATGAAGGAACTGTAATGCGCACAAGTTCGCCACCGGCATTCACAATGCTGATACATTGTTGCACAGTAGCCTGAACATCGGCTGTAGGGGTATTTGTCATGGATTGAATGCGCACCGGATATTCACTACCCATGTGCAATTCTCCCATTCTTACAGCGTATGTTTTCCTTCGGTAGTTATTCATTTCTAATGTTATACCAGCTTCCATTCAAATCCATCACGGGTATCCTTCACTTCAATGCCCATTTCTGCCATATAATCGCGAATGCTATCAGCAGTGGCATAATTTTTTTGTGTTTTGGCATCCAGACGAAGCTTAAGCAAAAAATCAATCAGATTTTCTGTTAATTCGGTGTTGGCCGTTTCATTTTCCGGACGCAAGCCAAGCACTTGAAAAGCAAAAGTATGCATGATATGTCCAGCGTTTTGTAAATCCTTTTTAGAGAAGGCTATTTTATTATTTTTTGCCTGATTGATCAGCCTGATGAGCTCAAAAAGATGTGAGATAAGAACGGCGGCATTCAGGTCATCGTCCATGGCCTGGTAGCATTTCTGCTCCCATTCATCGGAAAGAACATCCTGCTGACCTTGCGGAGAAATTTTATCCAAGGAAGCAATACCTTCGAATAACCGGGTAAGTCCTTTTTCCGATGCCTGTAAAGCCTCATTTGTAAAATCGATGGTGCTCCGGTAGTGGGCCTGCAGCATAAAAAATCTGATGGTCATTGGAGAATACGACTGGGTAAGCATTTTATGGTTACCGCTAAAAAATTCTCTTAGTGTGATGAAATTACCGAGCGATTTACCCATTTTCTGACCTCCTATGGTAACCATATTATGGTGAATCCAGTATTTGGCTCCTGCTCCTCCGTTTGTGGCGGTATTTTGCGCAATTTCACACTCATGATGGGGAAAAAGAAGGTCCATACCCCCTCCATGGATATCAAATTCAGTGCCCAGGTATTTTGCACTCATGGCACTACATTCCAGGTGCCAGCCGGGGAACCCTTCACTCCAGGCTGATGGCCAGTGCATGATATGTTCCGGTGCAGCCTTTTTCCAAAGAGCAAAATCAATGTTTGACTTTTTCTCCTGCTGTCCGGCCAATTGCCGGGTATTACTTAACAAATCTTCCAGCACACGGCCAGAAAGCTTTCCATAATTATTTTTCTGGTGGTATTTTTCCACATCAAAATAAACAGAGCCATTGACTTCATACGCAAATCCTTTTTCTATAATGGCCTTAATCAATTCCTGCTGCTCTATAATATGACCTGAAGCTCTGGGCTCAACAGAAGGAGGCAGGTTATTGAGCTTGTGCATGGCGGCATGGTAAGAATTCGTATATTCCTGTGCTACTTCCATAGGTTCAACCTGTTCCAGACGGGCTTTTTTTGCAATTTTATCCTCTCCTTGATCGGCATCGTTTTCCAGGTGGCCTACATCTGTAATGTTTCGCACGTAACGGACCTTATAGCCGGAATGCCTCAGGTAACGATAAAGCAAGTCAAAAACAATGGCTGAACGTGCATGCCCAAGATGTGGTTCACCATAAACGGTGGGGCCACAAACATACATACCTGCAAAAGGCGGCGCAATTGGTTCAAATTCTTCTTTTTCACGGGTTAGTGTGTTGTATAACTTCAACTTTTGTTCTGCCATTATAAATTAACTTTCGATAGATTTTTTGCTTCGGTATAATCACTCTTCTTTAAACGTTTTTACAATATCTTTTTCCTGATCCAGCACTTTTTTAGCCTCTTCATAGCCTATCTCATACATTTTTTTGCCTTGTGAAACCTGCATGATACCGTATTTTGCCAAATCTTTTGGTTCAATGAAGAGTGAAAAAAGATGCTTTTGAAGGTGTATATCGGCTGATACCACCAGGTGAAAAGTACGTTCCGCTATAGCCTTAATACTATCAGCCTGCTCTACTTCACCTGTAGGATTCACATGTACGCCAATGGTATATCTGCATTTTCCTTCAAGCGGTTTAAAAGGTAAATTATCTACAATTCCACCATCAAGGTAAAAATCACCTTCAATTTCCACAGGTGGAAACAACACGGGGATACTGGCAGAGGCCAAAAGTTTATCGACCAGTATTCCTTCGTGGAAATACCGGGCTTCACCTCTATTAAAATTGGTAGCCCCTACATACATGGGTATAGAAAGTTCTTCGAATTTGGAAGCCTTTAATTTCTTTTCAAAGACTTTCCGTAAACCTTTTGCCTCCATAAAAGAAGCTCCATTCAAAGATGGGGAAACAAAATTTATTAGTTTCGTATTGCTGAAAATTTCCAGAATTTCTTCAGGATTATGCCCGGAAGCATAAAAAGCACCAACAATAGCTCCGGCACTTGCACCAGAAATCACGTCGGGTCTAATATCGGCTTCCTGCAAAGCTTTTAGCACACCAATATGAGCAAAGCCATGAGCAGCACCACCGCTCAACACGAGTCCCAGTTTGTATTTTTTTTTTGAATTATTCATTTACATTTCTTTTTTGCAACAAAAGTATTAAATTATGTGTTGACGATAGCAGAAAGACTTTTAATTCTTTAGTATTTAAACTGATTTTAAGCATTTAAAATACATTTCGGCGATATTTCATGAGAAAATCAAAGAAAACAAAACAAAATTATGCCAAGAAATAAACGAAAACCAACACAAAAAGGATTTAACAAGGGAACCCTAAGTTCACTCATTTTAAATTTGTTCAACGAAAATCCAAGGAGCGAACTGAATTATAAACAAGTTTCAAAAAAACTCGGAATAAAAGATGAAACACAACGCAGCCTGGTGAATGAAGTACTGGCTGAACTGGCTGAAAACAGCAACCTGAAGGAAGTTTACCGTGGAAAGTTTAAATTGAAATCCAAAGGCGGGTACATCATCGGGAATGTTTCTCTTACCAAAAGTGGATATGGGTTCATTATCACAGATGCTTTTGAAGACGATGTATTTGTGTCGCAAACAAATTTAAATCATGCACTGCATGGCGATCTGGTAAAGGTATTCCTCTTTGCCAGCCGCAAAGGACGAAATATAGAAGGTGAAGTTGTTGAAATACTGGAAAAAGCCCGTACTACTTTTGTGGGAAGGCTTGAAGTGTTAAAGAATTTTGCATTCCTGACACCCGACAGCCAGCACATGCCGTATGATCTGTTTATTCCATTGGAGAAGTTAAATGGTGCCAAAGACGGCATGAAAGCCATTGCTAAAATCAGCGACTGGCCAAAGCAGGCAAAAAACCCTTTCGGGGAAGTTATTGAAGTGCTGGGTTACCCAGGAAATAATGAGGTAGAGATGCATGCCATTCTGGCCGAATTTGAATTACCCTATACTTTCCCAAAAGAAATTGATGCATTTGCAGAAAAAATTGATCCCCAGTTTACCGACGAAGAGATTAAAAAAAGAAGAGACTTCAGAAAGACACCAACTTTTACCATTGATCCTGCCGATGCCAAGGATTTTGATGATGCACTGAGTTTTCAGAAATTGAAAAACGGAAACGTTGAAGTGGGCATTCACATTGCCGATGTAACGCATTATGTTCAACCCAAAACCATTCTGGAAGAGGAAGCAAGAGAAAGAGCTACTTCCGTATACCTTGTAGACAGGGTGATTCCCATGCTTCCTGAAAGGCTTTCGAACTTTATTTGTTCCCTACGCCCCGACGAGGAGAAATTGTGTTTTTCGGCTGTATTTGAATTAAATGGGGAAGCTGAAATACAGGAAGAGTGGTTTGGCCGTACAATTATTAAGTCGCAACGCCGTTTTTCTTACGAGGAAGCGCAGGAAGTGATCGAAACTGAAAAGGGTGATATGCAAAATGAAATCCTCACATTAAATGCCCTGGCCAGAAAATTAAGAAGCCGACGTTTTGAAAATGGCTCTATAGCATTTGAGAGATCTGAAGTTAAATTTGAAATAGATGAAATTGGCAACCCGCTGCGGGTATACTTTAAAGAAATGAAAGAATCGAACCAGCTGATAGAGGAGTTTATGCTGCTGGCAAACAAACAGGTGGCAAATTTTATTCAAACACTAAAACAAGAGGGCAATCCGAAAACCTTTGTATACCGCATCCATGATCATCCCAACGAAGAAAAACTTCAGGATTTTTCGCAATTTGCACAAAAGTTTGGTTATAATCTTAAAACAAACAACAAGCAGCAGCTAAGCCGCTCAATAAATGAGCTATTGATGCACGTAAGAGGCAAAAGCGAGCAGAACATCATAGAAACCCTGGCAGTGCGTACCATGGCAAAAGCAGTATATTCCACGGAAAACATTGGTCACTACGGGCTTTCCTTTCAAAACTATACACACTTTACATCTCCCATTCGCCGCTATCCTGATATGATGGTGCATCGCTTACTGGCGCATTACCTGCAAGGTGGTTCTTCCAAAAGTCAAAAAAAATACGAGAAATACTGCCGTCACTCTTCAGAGATGGAAAAGAAGGCTACCGAAGCTGAGCGCGCTTCAATTAAGTACAAGCAGGTGGAATTTATGAGTGATAAAATCGGTAAAGTATTCCAAGGGGTTATTTCCGGAGTTACAGAATTTGGGCTTTTCGTGGAAATAATCGAAAACAAATGTGAAGGCCTTATTCCTATTAATGAGCTCGATGATGACTTTTACCAGCTCGATGATAAAAACTATATGCTGGTAGGCCGGCATCATAAAAAAACCTACCAGCTTGGCAATGAAATTGACGTTGAAGTTTGGCGCACCAACCTGGCCCGAAAACAGCTCGATTTCAGGCTGGCCGAAACCAACGATTAAGCCTGTGGTTAATTTGTGCTTTTTAACAAAACAGCATCAATGCCAAAGGCTTTTGGCACCTCCGCGGCATTTACAATGAGCATATTATCCGCTTCCGGCGATAATTCGTAATTACCAAGAAGCGCCCAGCCACCACTGTTTTCATGGTAGGCAATTTCTATACTTGTTTTAGAATTTCCGGTTAAAAGCTTCACGGGCACAAATTCAGCCACCTCTATCCCGTAGGTATGGTAATACCACCATATGCTGGTGCAATAATAATAGACATTATAATTTCCTTTTTTCTCAACATTTAAGTGAAAAACAGCTGAATCCACTGCTTTTTGGCTTTTTGGGTTATGCAGTATAAAATTTTTAACATATGCTTTGTTTTGCCAGCCGCTGTTATAAAGTGACGTATCTCCGGCAACAGAAAAACCCGCGTATGAATTATCAATCACAATTTCCGGGGAAGTGTTGTCCAGCAAGGGATTATGCTTCAATTGTTGTTGAAGCTCACGCACATTTATGTCCTGCACGGATATCTGCTTCTCAACAGCCATAGAAGCAGCCATAGCAGCAGACTGGGCCAGGACCATAAAAACAGGTTCCATTCTTATTGAGCCAAATGCAATGTGCGAGGCTGAAAGGCATACCGGTACAAGCAGGTTGGTACACTCTTCTTTTTTAGGGGTAAGCGAGCGGTAAGCAACATCATAGGGTGGAAAACCACCGATTTGAACGTCGCCTTCATTTTTCACCATGTCATTTACTACCAGGCGTTGGCAATTATGGGAATCCATGGTATAAGCTGCCATACCCACTGCATCATTAACAGTGGAGTCGCCCAGGCAGTTGTGTTCTGTCATTACGTATGCACCAATCATTCTGCGGGCCTCACGAATATAGAGCTGCGGCGACCAGTGATCATTGTTAACATACTCATCTTTGGGTAAACCCCATTTTTGCATTTCTGAACGGATAATTTCCGGTACCCTGGTATCATTTCCCAAAAAGTAAAACAAGCCTTTCGTATACAATTCATGTTTATCAATAATGTCTTTCCGCAAAGCATAATCTCCCTCGGGATACTGATAATTTTCACCTATCATATCGGTAGAAAAACCACCCCAGTTGTTAATATCTGTTTTTTGATTGGGCATGCGGCTCCACATGAAAAAATCCTGTAGCTCTGGGTTTTCAAATGCTCCCATATACCTCACCATCAGGTTGTACCATGTGCTGTCATAACCCTCCGGGCGAGCGATTGGCACAAGATTGTCCGGATCATTTGTAAGGCATACTCTGTAATTATAGGCCTGGACTTTATGGTCGCCTGTTCCACGCGGATCAAGGGTATTCTGGCTAATACCCCAAAGTAAACCGCTGGTTGAATCGCCTGGTATTATGTAGGGGTCAACCCCATCAGGAAACTGATGATGCTCGCGAAGTTGCACGCCATTGTATGTTTCACCGTAAGTGCTGTTTGATTCACGGCCCACGGTGTATGAAACGTCTGCTGCAGCCATTAAATCACCCTCGTATGTACAATCGATAAATACATCAGCAGAAACGGAAAAGTCGGTGAGCAAGGATGGCTTCAGGCTGTTTTCAAAAACGGCAGAAACAATGCGCCCGTCTTCTTTTGTTACATCCTTCAGGCGCATATTCTTTACAGGCTCTATACCTGCCTCATCCAGGTATTCCTGGAATACCTCCATCGCCACATGTGGTTCAAATGTCCACTGTTCAAATTCGCCGTATTTTTCGCCTAAGCGTCGGTAAAAATCCCGGGAGAGGCCTGTAATAGCATATTTGTTGCCTATATCTGTTTGACCCAGACCGCCAGTGGTTAATCCGCCCACATGTTCATCGGGATTAATGAGGATCACCGTTTTTCCCATTTTCACTGCCGTATAAGCAGCAATTATACCAGCGGATGTGGCTCCGTAAATGCATATGTCAGCTCTTTTTTCAGTAGCTTCCTGCTGGCAGGAATGCAGGATTACCGAAATTGCCAGGGAAAATAACAGGATTTTTTTCATGCTTCATTTTATTGATAAAAAAGCAAGATATAAAAAAAAAGCCGCTCCAGCAAAGGGGCGGCTTTTGTTGATTAAATGCATTAATTATTAAAGCTTTTCAAACGTATGTGTATTTTGATCAACAACGTTTCCATCAGCATCTTCTACCACATAATTTACAGAAAACATTTTGGTGACTCCATCATATGCACCTGATCCGTAGGCGGAGTATGTTGTTCCTCCAGAATCAAAAGTTTGGGTTGGCATATCAATGGTTTGATCAAAATCTCCACTAAACAGGTAATAGATTACTGCACCAGCATCCCAGAAATTATCATTAATTATTTTATTCGATTCTGTAGGATCAGCAGTTAAAGTAACCTCGTAAGTTCCATAGCCTGGCTCAAGGCATGAAAAAGCGCCTGTGTAATCTGACTGTTGAAACGGCACAAATTTATCTATGGTTATGGGGAATGAAATATTTTGATTTTCAACCCTTCCTATTTGATAACCATTATTTACACCCGTTAGAGTAAGTCGTGCATTTAATGCATCTTCACTGACTATCCCTGCTGGAATTGCCACAGACACAGGATTGCGGTTTGTACCAGAAGGAATGGTAAATGATCCTGTCGATGAGTATCCACCTGTAACCTGATACTCTACGGTAATATCTTGATACACAACTTCAGGAACCCGAAGTTCAAATTTCACACTTCCACCTTCCGGAACCACTCTCATAGAGGTATCCTGCACAATTACATACGCCGGAACAGTGTTGGAAAAATCATAATCGTCACTTTCATAATACTCACAAGAGGAAATTATGGCAGTGAAAGCTAAAGTTAAATATATTAGTTTTTTCATTATTGACATTTTATTGTTTAACTGGTAAATTATAAATCAAACCAAAGGTTTTCATAAAGTAAGGGCGGATTAGCAGGCGCATTGGTATTTAAGGTCAACTCTTCTTCAGGAGGATAATCCCAACGTCTGATGAGTCCACCTGCGGGAGCTCCATTCGGTAGAGATAAATCAGGTACTTCTTGTCCTTCAGGTCCAGAGCGTCTCCATTGTACCCATGCTTCAAGTGACCGATCCATTAAATCAACCCATTGTTGAATGTGTATTTGCCGTACAGCTTCACTTTGGCTTAATTCGGTTAAATCCTGCAATGAATTTGCAAAATTGGAAGCAGCGCTCTCCTCTACTTCATAATAAAGTGCCGCTTCTTCTACAGCTTCCTTATACAGGTCATTAGCTTTGGATAAATCCTGGGCAACGCCCAATCCACGAGCATAAGCTTCAGCCTCAAAAAACAACTGCTCCTGGTAACTAAAAATAAGGTCAGGTGCAGTGGCACGGTATAAATAATCTGAAATTAATGAAGTAGTTCCATCTGCCTCCGAAGCCGTTTGAACAGCGGAATATTCGGTAGGATCATCAAGTCCAAGTTTAAAATATCTGGGTATGCGGGGGTCATTTAATGGTTCCATAAAATCAAAGACATTTTTATTGGCAAATATCCAAACATTAGAACCACCGGCATACCTGTCGAACAATTTATATTTAGGATTCTCTTTATTTGGTTCGTCCAGCCATGGAAAAGCAAAATTATCTTCGGGAGAACTTATCATATTGCCTTCATTGAGCATGTTTGCAATCTCAGTTGCTTTTGAGGGGTCTTTGTCAACCATCACCATCAAAATGCGAAATTTAATAGATTTAGCAACTTTGATCCACTGCTCAAGATCACCGTTATAAAAAAGGTCACTTTCAATGATGCGGACAGGGTCGTCAAAATCAATCATATCAATAGCCTCTTCCAACATTGAAATAGCTTCATTCAATATAGACTCCTGCGAATCAAATTTTGGATCAGTAATTTCATCATTCCATGCTTCAGAAAATGGCATATCACCCCAAAACATGGTTCCCTCATAAGCTAATAATGCCGCTAGTATCTGGCTTTGAGCCACTTTATTTATATCTCCAGCCTCTTCAGCCTGAAGCATAGCTAATCTCAGGTTATTTGCTGAAGTAGAATAATAAACTTTCCAGGTATTACCGAGAGAGAATGGGCTTATATCATACCTGTCTTCACTATAACCCCAGCCATAATTGCCACCAGTGGCCAGATTTTGGGCGCTAAACCCAATTGGTAAATAGCTGTCTCCTCCTGATCTGTTCCCAGCCCAGGCTATAGCCGCATATCCGAATAAATTATCCGGTGACCCATCCGTTGATGTATTGGGGCTTGTATTGATATCGAGCCACTTTTCACAAGAGCTCAATCCAAGCGAAATTGCAAGTATTATAATTAAAGTTTTTTTCATTATTGTAAATTTTAAATTTTAATGATCAAATACATTTTTTTAAGGTAATTAGAAAATGAGCTTCACATTAAACCCAAAACTACGAGTGGTTGGTATCGAATTAAATTCAACTCCTTCACCTATTTCATTGGGCCCAAAAAAGTTCATCTCCGGGTCAACATGGGGTACGTGATCCTGGATAACCCAAAGATTTCTGCCTTCAACACCCAGTTGAACGCCTTGAAAAAATGTATTATTTAATAAGCGATTAGGCAAAGCATAAGCCAATCTTACTTCTCTTAATTTGACATAGGAAGCATCATAAATATTTCCTTCAGTATTTGACGTTGCAGCATAATGTCCCCAAAAGTTTTGCATACTCTCAACAGGCACATCATTTGGGCGATAGCTTCCATCAGCATTTTCTATGACTCCTTTATCGATAAAAACCTGTCCACGGTTTTCGAGTGTTTCTTCTGCAAGTCCTGTAGACCGTAATGATGAGGCTGTACCGGAGTAAAATACGCCACCTTGTCTAATATCAATAAGGAAACTTAGCAAAACGCCTTTGTATGAAAAATTATTGTTGATACCCATTGTCCAGTCCGGGTAAATGTCACCAAATCGCTTATTTGTTTGCACTTCTCGCAAACCAGTATTTTCATTGATAATAAATTCACCCTCATCATTGGTACGCCAGCCTGTGCCATGTAACCCAAATGTTTCACCTTCAGCAGCCTTTATTTGTAGTCCAGACCAACCTGCAGATAGTTCATAAGATTCAATTCTGTCAGATAATTGTTTCACTGTTTGTTCATTTGTATTAAAGTTGACATAAACATCCCAATTAACACCGGTTCGGCTTTGGAGAATTTTTGTGAAAAAATCAAATTCAAAGCCTACGTTCTGTACCTCGCCAATATTTAAATTTTTCGCAAAATAACCGGTAGATAAAGGCACATCAAGAGTAACGATTTGATTTGTAGTACGAATATTGTAATACGTAAAATCAAATCCTACGCGACCACCGAAGAACCTAAGATCAGTTCCCACCTCAAAAGAATTTTGATTTTGCGGCTCTAAAGAAGGAAGAGGAAAAACGCGTGGCCCAGTTAAACCTACTAAGTTACCGTGTGGAAAATCGCCTGCTAAAGAAAACTGGACATAATAGTCCGGTGGCGCAGTAAACTGGAAATCGAGTTGATAAGGATCTTCATCGCTACCAACATTGGCCCAGTTTACCCTAAGTTTTCCATACTCAAGCACGGGGTTTGAACCCAATAACTCAGTAAATATAAAGCTCGTATTTACTGAAGGGTAAAAGTAAGAGCGATTTTCTACAGGTAGGGTAGAGCTCCAGTCATTTCTTCCGGTAATACCCAAAAAAAGATAATCTTTATAACTTAAGGACAGATCCCCATAAACCCCCATTATACGTTTCATTGAGCGGAAGTTCTCAGAATTTGTGCTTTTGGCATTTGGATATGTATACAAGCCCTCAATGGTAAGATTGGAAGCTTCAATTGTTTGCCTGCTCCATTCAGTCTGGTAAATATTGTGCCCCAGCGTTAAACTTAATTGTATATCTCCTGTAAGTTGAGTTTGAATATTGGCTAGCAGATCATTATTAATAATTCGGTTATACAGATCAAAGTTTATAAATTTTCCATTAATTTCACCAAGTGTACCTTTGGTATAGAGCTTTTGCCTATCTTCATTGTAGAAATCTAATCCAGCTCTTTCCGTTATGGTAAGCCATTCGAAAGGCTTATAATTTACTGTAGCGCTGGAAATTATACGTTCAAGTTCGGAGGTATATGTGTTACGGTTTACAATCCAATATGGATTATTCGTTGTTCTGTCACCATCCATGGATATTTGATCTCCAAATTCGTCTATATAATTATTCTCGATAGCTTCATTGCTCACTGTACGGGGCAAACCATTTATTTTGTTTACCAAAATATTTGGATCATTGCTACCCTGCGAAGGCCTGCCAGTAGATTCTGTATTTATGTACATAAGAGAAACACGTGAGGATAGTTTCTCATTGAAAGTCCGTCCTCCGTTAAAAGAGATATTGTTTTTGATGTATTCTGATCCAGGAATAATTCCCTGTTGATTTGTATTGGTGTATCCAAGACGATAATCATTTTCATCATTACCGCCTGAAACTGAAACTGAATTTATTGCCGTAACGCCAGTTTCATAAAAATTGGCCACATTATCAGGATAAGCCTGCAGGGTTACACTATCGCCTTTGAAATCAATAAATTTCTGATCCTGTACCTCACTTATTTTAGGACCCCAGCCGTTCAGATTCCTAACATCATATTGTCCGTCAATCCCCTGTGCATATTCATTCTGAAAAGAAGGTAATTTTAGCACATTATCAAACCGATAGGAGGAATTAACTTCCACGCGAACGCCCGCATCTCTTCGGCTTCCTCGTTTTGTTGTAATAATAATAGCGCCGTTCTTTGCGCGTGCGCCATAGAGTGCAGCTGCTGAAGCTCCTTTTAACACCGTTAACGATTCGATATCATCAGGATTTATATCGCCGGCACGATTACCATGATCAATTCCACCTTCAATCTCATCGGGATCGTAGAAAGTATTGGCAATAGGCACCCCATCTACCACAAATAAGGGCTGATTTTCTCCATCAAGAGAGGTTGCACCCCTGATAATGATTTTCGAGGAACCACCAACAGTACCAGATTGTTGGTTAACACGTACACCAGATACTTTTCCGGTAAGTGAACTTACAAAATTCGCCTCACGGGCTTTTACTATTTCGTCACTTCCAACTTCAGAAATAGCATAACCTAGGGTCTTTTTCTGCCTGCTAATACCAACAGCAGTTACAACCACTTCATCCAAACCAACAAGATCTGCATCAAGTTCAACATCAATCGTTGATCGATTGTTGATGGATACTTCCTTGGTCAGCATTCCCACGTATGAATATACGAGGGTTGTGGCATCTTGTGGTACGTTGATCTGGTATTCACCATTAATATCAGTAATAGTACCAATGGTAGTTCCCTGAACCAATACAGTTACACCTGGAAAGGTTGCCCCATCGGAGGCAGAAGACACTACTCCAGTGATCTGTTTCGTTTGTGCATACGATGCCTGAACCGTGACCAGCAAGGCAATAAGCGCAGCTAAAAGTTTAACTCTTCTCATAATATTTATTTAGGGTTAATAATAAAATGCATGTCCACTATGGAAGCATGCCTTAAAATTCCTTCTCTTAATGGTAAAAAAAGGGGCCGGAATCATAAAGATCCCGGAGGTGATTAACCCTGTAAATTATCTTTGGGTGGTGAGGATGTTTTTGAATGGAGTCAAAAATTTCAGGCTGAGATTTGGTGAGATTGTTTAACTATTTAAAACCTAAAATCTTGAAAAGATCGTTAAAATACTTTATCTTTGACTACTCATTCTTCATCATTCTGCTCATAGAAATAACCCGAAAGATGTAGAATTTACCCCAAAACCCCGGCTCTGCCAAGCCGGGGTTTATTTTTACCTAAACTTTATCATTACCTGTTTTTCATTATCGGGCCATGCCCGTTTGCCTAAATGAAAAACTAATAGGGCTTTATCATCATTTATGCCAAAAAACATAAATATCTATATTTCAGATCACTAATATATTTCACATTTTTTAACATAAATTTTTTGTGTTCGGATACGACACACACGTGTTCGAAATCGTACAGATTTACACAATCTTTTCATCATTGATAAAATGTTAAAAACTATGCCCTTAAAAGAATGTTAAACTAATTACGCATTCATACCTTTGTTTGTTGAATATTTAGTCCTAAAACTGATCCCTTGAGTAAAACAAAGAAATCGCCGGTGGAAACACCCCTGATGAAACAATACAACCAGATAAAAGCAAAAAATCCGGATGCAATATTGCTATTCCGGGTGGGGGATTTTTATGAAACATTTGGAGACGATGCTATTAAAGCAGCTGAAATACTGGGTATTACGCTTACCCGCAGGGCCAATGGTGCAGCCTCATTTGTAGAACTGGCAGGCTTCCCGCATCACGCCCTCGATACCTATCTCCCCAAATTGGTTAGGGCAGGTCAACGGGTAGCCATTTGCGATCAACTGGAAGATCCGAAAACAACTAAAACCATTGTAAAAAGGGGAATCACTGAATTGGTTACCCCAGGGGTATCTCTCAATGATAATGTGTTACAACATAAAGAGAATAACTTTCTGGCTGCTGTGCACCTTGACAGGCACATGGCAGGTGTTTCCTTCCTCGATATTTCCACCGGGGAATTTTTTGCGGCCGAGGGACAAATTACATACATTGATAAATTACTCAACAATTTTAACCCAAAAGAAATTCTGGTTGAGAAAAAACATTACACAGAATTTACTGTCCATTTTGGTACAAAATTCTATATCTATAAACTTGATGAATGGGCATATAACACTGAATCTGCCAGAGAAAAGCTTTTAAACCAGCTTCAGACCAAAACATTAAAAGGTTTTGGGGTGCATCAGCTTGAGCTTGGTATAACAGCTGCCGGAGCTGTTCTCCATTACCTGGAACTTACCCAGCATCACCAAACCACACATATACGCAGTATATCAAGAATTGAAGAGGATTTATATGTGTGGTTAGATAAGTTCACCATCCGTAATCTTGAGCTTTTCAGTTCCATTCAGGAAAATGGAAAAACCCTTATTGAAGTTCTTGACCATACCATTAGCCCCATGGGTGCCCGTATGTTGAAAAGATGGCTGGCGCTGCCATTGAAAAACCTGCAACAAATAGAACATCGGCTGGCGGTGGTAGAGCATTTTACCAAAAATGAAGATTTTATGCAAACCATCGCCGATCACCTTGCCTTAATTGGTGATCTGGAACGGATTATTTCCAAAGTGGCCACCCGCAGAATCTCCCCACGTGAGGTTATTCAGTTAAAAAACGCACTCAGCAGCATTTCTCCCATAAAAAACCTGTGTGTTTCATCAGGAGTTGAATCTTTGGCGCAAACAGGCGAACAATTAAATCCATGCCAGACGATAAAGGAAAAAATAGAACGGGAGATTGCACCTGAACCTCCGGCACAAATCCATAAAGGCAATATAATACGTACTGGTATTTCTGATGAGCTTGATGAATTACGCTCCATAATGCGCTCCGGAAAAGATTACATTGTGCAAATACAGGAGAGGGAAAGCAGAAATACCGGAATTCCTTCACTGAAAGTAGGCTTTAATAATGTTTTCGGTTATTATATTGAAGTGCGCAACACACATAAATCAAAGGTGCCGGATACCTGGATAAGAAAGCAAACTTTGGTAAATGCTGAGCGATACATTACGGAAGAACTAAAAGAATATGAAGCAAAAGTACTTGGTGCAGAAGAGAAAATACTAATCCTGGAGAATGAAATATTTTCAAATCTTGTTACCAGCCTGGGAGACTACATTGATGCCATACAACTAAATGCCTCTCAACTGGCACGACTGGACTGCCTTTACTCATTCGCCCGGGTATCTCTTGAAAATGATTACTGCAGACCTGCCCTTGATGAAACAGAAATACTTGAAATAACCGAAGGAAGGCATCCGGTAATAGAAAAACAACTACCAACCGGAGAGGAATACATTTCTAATAGTATTAAGCTGGACAATGAGAAGCAGCAAATTATCATTATTACTGGTCCAAATATGTCGGGTAAATCGGCTCTGTTACGTCAAACAGCACTCATCGTGCTCATGGCACAGGCAGGATGCTTTGTCCCGGCTAAGAAAGCCAGCATCGGCATGGTAGATAAAATATTCACCCGCGTAGGCGCTTCGGATAATATCTCATCGGGGGAATCAACTTTCATGGTTGAGATGACCGAAGCCGCCAGCATCCTCAACAATATCTCTTCACGCAGCCTGGTGCTGCTTGATGAAATAGGACGGGGCACCAGCACCTACGATGGAATTTCCATAGCATGGGCCATGGTGGAGTATTTGCACGAACACCCTGGTGCCCGTGCAAAAACCTTGTTTGCCACACATTATCATGAATTGAATGAATTGGAAAATGCTTTTGACCGCATTAAAAATTATAATGTATCTGTAAAAGAATTGGAAAACAAGGTAATCTTTCTGCGTAAGCTAAAACGCGGAGGCAGCGAACATAGTTTTGGTATACATGTGGCAGGCATGGCCGGAATGCCACGTAGCGTAGTTTCCCGTGCAGAAGAAATCCTTAAAGAAATGGAAAATTCGCGTACAAAAAATGGCATACAAAAACCTGTAGGCGAAATTGCCGGTAAGCGGGAAGGATACCAGTTGAGTATTTTCCAGCTCGATGATCCAGTGCTGAAGCAGATCCGCGACGAAATATTCAACCTTGACATAAATAATTTAACACCTGTAGAAGCCCTGAATAAACTTAATGAGATCAAACGTTTAGCAGGATTAAAATAGCCATTGGCATGGATACGAAAAATAAAAGGCAGAAAAAAAATTTTATTCTTTTTGTGAAATAAAAAAAATGGCTAAATTTGCAGGCACAAAAGCGGGAATAGCTCAGTTGGTAGAGCACAACCTTGCCAAGGTTGGGGTCGCGGGTCCGAGTCCCGTTTCCCGCTCTCATTTTTTCCCGACACCGTCGGGTTTTTTTTTATATTTATCAATGGCTGCCCGGATGGTGGAATTGGTAGACACGCAGGACTTAAAATCCTGTGGCCATTGCGGCCGTGCGGGTTCAATTCCCGCTCCGGGTACCAACACAAAACCCCTCAAATGAATGTTGTTTGAGGGGTTTTTTTGCATCTTGAATTGTTTGGTTTAATTATCTGATTCTATCTACTTCCCTGCCAATATGTTTAACATCACCTTTCACTTGCGCCAATAAGTGTGTAATTTCGTAGCAAAGTTTAAGACAAAGATAAAGCATGGAGAAGATATTGGTTATTGGCGCAGCCGGGCAGATAGGTTCGGAACTAACCTTAAAATTGCGTGAAGTATATGGCGACACAAATGTGTTTGCCACCGACATAAAACCAGCCGGCGCTGATGTAATGGAGGGAGGTCCTTTTCAATTACTTGATGTAATGGACGACAAACACCTGATTCATTTTATTATCCGGCATAAGATCACCCAGATTTATCACCTTGCTGCCGTGCTCTCCGGTAACGCGGAAAAACTACCGGTACAAGCATGGCACATCAACATGAGTAGCCTGCTGAACATCCTTGAAGTTGCCCGTATGGTAGAGGATGTGAACAAGGTATTCTGGCCAAGCTCTATTGCAGTTTTCGGCTCCACTACCCCACGGCACAATACCCCGCAATTAACATCAATGGAGCCTTCCACTGTTTATGGCATTAGTAAACTGGCTGGGGAGCGCTGGTGTGAATATTATCACGATAAATATGGTGTGGACGTTCGCAGTCTCCGTTATCCAGGCCTTATTAGCTACAAAACAGAAGCCGGTGGGGGCACTACCGACTGGGCTGTGGAAATTTATTACGAAGCTGTGCGAAAAAAATCGTATGAATGTTTTCTTAAAGCCGGTGCCACACAACCGCTCATGTTTATGCCGGACGCAATAAGGGCTACGGTAGAACTTATGGAGGCACCCAAGAATAAATTATCCATCCACTCAGGGTATAACATATCCGCAATTAGCTGTTCTCCTGAAGATACCGCAAACGCAATACGGAAGCACATTCCTGATTTCAACATTTCATACAACCCTGATTTCCGTCAGGAAATAGCCGACTCCTGGCCGGAATCCATTGATGACAGGATAGCGCGCCAGAACAACGGGTGGAAACACAAGTATGAACTGGAAGATATTACCAAAATAATGCTGGAAGAAATTCAAAAAAAATTTGAAAACGCTTAAAATCTGAAACATCATGTACGGAAAACTAAAACAACACCTGCAACAAGAGCTTGAAAGCATTAAAAATGCAGGCCTTTATAAAAACGAACGCATCATTGTAAGCCCACAGGATGCAGAAATTGAAATTTCTACGGGACAAAAAGTGTTGAACTTTTGTGCGAACAACTATCTGGGGCTTTCCAATCATCCCCGATTGATGGAGGCTGCCAAAAAGGCTATGGACACCCACGGATATGGCATGTCATCTGTGCGCTTTATATGTGGCACCACTGACCTGCATAAGGAGCTGGAACAGAAAATTGCAGATTTTTTTGGCACGGAAGATACCATTTTGTATGCTGCCTGCTTTGATGCCAACGGTGGTGTTTTTGAACCCATACTTACCGCGGAAGATGCTATTATTTCAGATACTCTCAACCATGCCTCTATTATTGATGGGGTAAGATTATGCAAAGCACAACGCTACAGGTATGAAAGTGCAGACATGCAGGATCTTGAAGATAAACTAAAAGAGGCACAAGCCCAACGTTTCCGGGTGATTGTCACCGATGGGGTTTTCTCTATGGACGGCCACCTGGCTCCCATTGATAAAATGGTTGAACTGGCCGAAAAATATGATGCCATGGTGATGGTGGACGAATGCCACTCTGCAGGTGTAGTGGGAAAAACAGGCCGCGGTGTTACTGAGCACTTTAATACCCGCGGAAAAGTTGACATTATTACCGGAACTTTAGGCAAAGCCTTTGGAGGTGCTGTGGGTGGATTTACCACCGGACATAAGGAAATAATTGACATGTTGCGTCAGCGTTCCCGGCCCTATCTTTTCTCTAACTCCCTCCCCCCCATGGTAGTTGCCGCTGGAATTAGCATGTTTGATATGATGAATGAAACCAACGAACTACAGGATCGCCTGCATGAAAATACTGCCTATTTTAAAGAAAAAATGCAGGATGCAGGTTTTGATCTCAAACACAGCGATTCAGCTATTTGTGCAGTGATGCTCTACGATGCAAAATTATCACAGGATTTTGCAGAAAAACTCCTGGAGGAGGGAATTTATGTGATTGGATTTTATTATCCCGTAGTACCAAAGGACCAGGCCCGCATCCGTGTGCAACTCTCTGCGGCACATTCACGGCAACATCTTGACAAAGCGCTCAGTGCTTTTTTCAAAATCGGGAAAGAGCTGAAGGTTATCAGGTAAAAGGTTAGTAAAATAACTTGGTTTAAATGTCCTGAGGTCAATATGACCCGGCATTTATTTTTTTGCCTGCATCCATGGATTCAGATAGTTGCAGAGATGGATGAAATAGTATAATTTAGCTGTAAATAGTTATGGTATGAACGTGTTGCTTATTGATGACCACCCGGTATTCCAAAGTGGATTAATTGGCTTGCTACAGAACCTCCCGCAAATTAAGCATATAGAGGTAGCCGAAAAAGCGGATGAAGCCCTGATGATAGCCAAAAGTATGCAATTTGACATTTTTTTTCTGGATGTAGGACTTCCGGATATGGATGGTGCGGACCTGGCAAAAATACTAAAGGAAAAATACCCCGACACTTACATCATTGTGCTTACCATGCATGATGAACCCAGCTATATTAAACAAATGCTGGCGTTAAAGGTGAATGCGTACCTGAGCAAAAATGCTTCCAACGAAGAAATCACCCGGGCCATTGAAAATTTACAACAAGGGCAGATTTTTTTGTCTTCCCGTGTACAGGAAATTGTAGCACAAACTTATCATGAAACAGAATCCGTAGATCACACTGTTCCACGACTTACCCGTAGGGAAAAAGAAATTCTACAACTAATTGCAGATGAACTAACTACTCAGGAAATTGCAAAAAAACTCATCATTAGCGAAAATACCGTTGAAACTCACCGAAGTAATTTAATTTCAAAATTTGGGGTGAGAAATTCTTCCGGGTTAATAAGAAAAGCATTTAAACTAGAATTCCTTAAGTAAACTTATGTTGAAAATAAAGGCTTGCCATATTTTTATAACCTTCATCGTGTTGCTTACAGGATCAATGAATATTTTCAGTCAATCAGAGACAGATAAACTTGTTGACAGCCTGCTGTGGCGGTATGAAAGCATTGCCAATAATGAATCCGTAAAATTATTATCCTCCATTCAAAACCTTCAACGGTATTCAACAGAGAAAAGGGATACTGTAGGTATTGCTACCAGTTATATCGTTTATGCTGATTATTTTGGAAAAAAAAACAACACAGATAGCATGTTGCAATATGCAAACAGGGCATTTATGCTGGCCTCGGACATTAAAAATTCCTACCTCTCCGGACTGGCCCTTGCAAAAGTAGCAGCCGCATTTGAAAAAAGAGGCCGTAATGCGGAAGCCTCACGTTATTATCTTGAAAGCATAGACCTGCTTGAAAGTTCTGAGGGAAAAATGGGCATCTACACCATTTATTTACAAACGGGTGAACTATTTCAGCGGATTGGAAACATGGTTGAGGCAGAAAAACAACTTAAAAAGCTCTACGAAAAAGCACTGGAAAGTCAGGATTCCATGCATGCGGCACATTTTGCCCATACACTTTCCTCATTCTATCTCCATCAGGGGAAAGATGAAATCGCCAGCCGTTTTCTTGGGCTTTCGAAAGTGCACAACCTGTATGTAAAGGACAAATTCCTTAAAGGATTAATATATGCCACAGAGGGATATTTTGCAGAAAAACAAGGTGATTTCAAAAAGGCATATGAATGGTTTTCAAATGCATACGATGGTATGAAAATATTAAACAACACTTATTTCCAGATCAATTTTTTATATAAAAAAGGTGAAATGCAATATTATATGGGAAACATAGCTCAAGCTAAGGCACTGTTTTATGAAGCACTCACCATTATGGATTCCATAGAAGGAGATTTAACTATTAAAAAGGGGATATATGAAACACTAACAAAAATTTATGAAGCCGAAGAAGATTTTGAAAAAGCCTACCGGACAGAAAAAAAATTACATGCTATTCTGGATACACTGTATAATCCCCAAAGGATAAGGAACAGGGAAATTCTTGACCGGGAATATCGCATTACCAAGATGGATGACCAAATTTCGCTACTGAAAGCAGAGAACGAAATACAAGCCATACAAGCGGAGAAGCTTAAACAGCAGCGTGAATTTAGCAGACTAATTTTCATCTTTACAGCCACTGTGATGGTGTTAACCATAGTGATTTTAGCCATTGCCTATCATGGACTCAACCAAAAAAATAAACAGCAAAGGGCGCTGAACAGGGAAAAAGAATTGCTGCGCAAAAAAGAAATAGAATCATTGCAGAAAAACACCAAAATAAATGTTATGCAGGCATTAATAGAAGGAGAAGAACGTGAACGGGAAAGGATTTCCAGAGAACTACACGATAGCATTGGGGGCCATTTATCTGCCCTTAAAATTCAAATTGAAAACAATGCAAACTGCGAAGATATTCACCGCAGCCTTTTGTTCACTTATGATGAAGTACAACGTATTTCAAAAAATCTTACGCCATATTCGTTAAGGAAATTTGGTTTTAACCAGGCTGTGATTGACCTTGTTGAAAATAATGCAGTAATCTATAAAGAAAATATTGATTATCAGATTATAGGTAATCCACACGATTTAAATTCATTCAACTCTTTACACCTTTACAGAATTGTGCAGGAAGCATTAACCAATGCACTTAAATACTCGCAGGCATCAGAAATAACCGTGCAAATCTTCTATGAAACAGGAAGCATAAGACTTACTATTGAAGACAATGGCAAAGGATTCAATTTTGAAGAAATAAACGGAAATACGGGGTTAGGAATTCCATCAATTCAGCAACGGGCAGAATATATTGGAGCCCGCGTTGATTTTGAAACCTCGCCGGGAAAAGGCACTCTGATATCGGTGAAGCTTGAGAATGCGTAAAAATAGTGGAAAACCACTAGTTGTTTTTATTTTTAAATTTCATGGTTTTTCATGTTGTGTACATAACTAAATAACCCCATTTTTGTTGTCAGTAACTGGTATACAAAGTTCCTATCATACCCACGTCCTATTATGTAAACATCAACACAATCTCAGCTCACTTTGATACCAGTTACTTTTTCTCACAATACTGACTTTAGCGAGTTTTTAAAATGCACAACACACTTTTGTTATTTACCTGCTAACATTTTTTACTCATGACTAATAACACCGGATACCTGCTGGTTGTTATCGTTTTCCTGCTCCTTATTATTATTGTACTCCTGTATTATATTGTAAGGTCCCCCGATGAGCTGGACACTTCAGAAAATCCTTACCGGGAGGAAAGAGAAAGTATTTACGAATCTTTTAATAAAAAATAAAGCCCCACAATATTTATAAAATAAATGTGAGGCTTTT
>Ga0207419_1000951_pt1 | contig 23737 bp, 20 predicted proteins | sample ElkSloMetagenome_4_FD_184723 | JGI IMG/M metagenome (GOLD analysis project Ga0207419, IMG submission 184723) | Hot spring microbial communities from Elkhorn Slough, Monterey Bay, USA - MD2A (version 2) | ecosystem: Environmental > Aquatic > Marine > Intertidal zone > Estuary: Microbial mat ... | reverse complement strand
TATCATTTTATCTTCAGCCTTTACAGTAGAGTTTAACTGTAGTAAACTATCGTCACCTTCTTTTACTTTTCTCGCATACTCCGCAGATACAATACCTGTGGGTACAGCAATGATACCATAACCTAAAATCATAATTATTGTGGTAATAAATTGGCCTAAAGCGGTTTGTGGTGCAATATCGCCAAAACCTACCGTTGTTAAAGTTACGATACACCAGTAAATACTTTTAGGTATGTTAGTAAACCCATTGGCTTCACCTTCAATAAGGTACATTATGGTGCCAAAAATTACCGAGGTGACCAGAACCGCAAACAAAAACACAAAAATCTTTGCCCGACTAGCTACCAAAGCATTTCTCAATTGATTTGAGGCCCCTAAATAGCGGGCTAATTTTAAAATTCTAAAGATGCGCAAAAGTCGCAATGCTCTTAGGGTCACTAAAGCTTGTGACCCTACAAAAATGAAGGATAAATACTTAGGAATGGTAGATAAGAAATCGATTATACCGTAAAAACTAAAAATATATTTAAACGGTTTTTTTACGCTTATAATTCTAAGTATATATTCAATACTAAATAAAATGGTTACCACCCACTCCGCAATATTTAGAAAGTTGTGATACTTATTATCTATTTCTTCTACGCTTTCCAGCATTACGAATATAATACTCGCAATAATGGCAATTAAGAGAGTAAGATCAAACCATTTTCCTATAGGTGTGTCGGCTTCATAAATGACTTCATGAAGCTTCTCGCGCCATGTGAGTTTTGCTTGTGATCCTTCCATAAGTACTAATATACTTAAATACTTTTTTCTATAGCAATAACAGAATTATTTTGAATTTCTAAAGCCCTATTCATTAATTCCTTTAGATAAGGGTAATATTCGGGTGGGTATATGGCTAAATCAAATTGTACCTTATAAAACATAGTAATGACATTATCTTTAGCCTCGAAACCTACTTTAAGTGTTCCTGCTTCTGAAGGGAGTATATAGGTAATGCCATCAGGTAGGTCAACAACCTTGAGCCCCTCTTCTAAAGTAATTACTGTAACATATGAAAAAGAATCTTTAAACCCAAAATCTATAGGAAAGGTACGTTCCTGCAATTTAAAAGGATTTTCTTTGAAAAAAGTCACTACAAAAGGATTAAAGTACATTTTATTACCAATAAATTCATTTTCCTTTGTAAACCTTATCTTCTCTTTAAATTGTATAGCATTTTTATTGAAGTTTATAACGTCATGGTTTTCAATAGCGAGACTGTTTAATTCATTGGCCTTACGGTCTTTATATTGAATAGGGTTTTCATTAAATGCTTTTCTTTGACGTTGAGAGTAGTACCCTAAATACTCACTAGATATATTACCCAAAGCATGATCAGTACCGATCGTTACTTCAACACTATGAGATCTTTTAGAGTAATCTTCAATATTAATATTCTCCCAATAACTGCCATCTTCAAAGTCTATTAATCTTCCATATTGATTTAGGCATCTGTATGGTAGCTCACCGAAGGTTAAATATGGATCAGTAGCATCTAAATAATAATCTTGGCCATCAATAGAAATTTTGAGTATGGTATAATTAAAATCGGTAAGCACAGGATAAATTTTTGTGGCCAAGCCATTACCCCGAGTAGATAGGAGTATAGGTTTTACCTTAAAGCCTTCTGACGATAATAAATTTTCGAGCATAAGATTAATTTCAAAAACACTACCGTTTTTTTCCTTAATAGCCTCTTTTATAGAGACATCATACTTTTCACTTTTACCGTTCCACTTAAAATTGTTTTGTACAAAAGCATAAATAGATTTTGCTTTTTGTAAAGAAATATCTTGAGCTTTAATACTATCGGGTAAAACTTTTTTTACAAGCCTAGACTTTCCTATTTGTTTTCCAAAATTAGGATCGCTCTTTAGCTCACTGTCTACATCTTGCCAAGACTTAGTAATCTTATCTACTTTACCATCAAATCCTCTAAAGACACTTAACTCATATTCAATTCTAGACAAATAATTCATGGCGGTTGTAGTAAAATCTTCATCCTTATAAGGCGGGATGTCGGTCATAACGTACTTGGCAATAGAGCAATTTGCGGATGCACCGTTACCTACAACAATACAGTTTTTTTCGACTGATCTATCATGTACTTTTAAGGGTAGAGTGCCAACTAATTTAATGTTGTACTCATAATTACCGGGAATACTCGTATTATATTCGCTATACAACACAGGATGATTTCCCTGAAAATACCAGGGCTGAAATTTTCTTATAAAGGGAGATTGGGTTTCATAACTAATGGTAATGACACTGCCTACTTTTACATTAGGAAGTACAAATTTAACAAGTTTATAATCTTTATAATCTTCTTCAAAAATGGAACTATTTTTAAGGATTGTTTTAACCACACGACCGCCTTCATTATTATAGGTGATACCATTAATATTAAGGATCTTTTCCGATGATGAGCGCCCTTTATAAAGTTTTATTTCAAAATTTCCCTCCTCTAAGCCTTTTTGACTTAAAATTTTAATTTTCTGTTTAAATTTTACCCGTAATTTAAATGTTTTAGAATCTATAAAACTTTTACCGTAATCATAGATTACAAGTGCATTTGCCGTTGAATCTTTAGAGTACGAATTAATTTCTAAATCAGATTTAGAAACTGTATAGTTTAAGTTAAAGTTTTGGGCATGTAAACCTACTGATGCCACCATAAAAAGGAAAAAGTAAAAATGTTTCATGTATTTAAAATTTAATTATTTTCATAAATTTTTGACGACGCATATAACTTTGTATAATATGTTGCGTGTCTCTGTTATTGGTCATTGGTGTAATCACAGATTTAATAATGTGTTTATGAGTAATTTGATGGTTAAGTTGCACATAACCAATGCCTTTAAAAGTGCCGTCTTCTATTAATATTGCACTTCGCTCATCTATAAACCGTCCGCGATCTATTAGTACCAAATCTTTTTGTTCATAACTATATTTATCAATAAGTTGCCTGACTCGTTCATTATATTGAGATGCCGGTTCTTTATTAAGGCAAGCACCATGGCAAGCATCAATATCGTAATTAAAACAACTGTTATTTGTTCTTTGAAGATGACATAATTTAGGGCATAAGTCAAGTTCTTCAACCATACGATTCATAAAAGAAATGCCGCTTTGTCTATTGGTGAAGGTGGTAATAGGATGACTGTTTCTAGTTATTTGTTTTACTTTTAATTCAATGTAACCAACCTCATTCTTATGGCTATACAGTCCGTGAGAAAATTTATGTTGCTTTAAAGCCCTGTTTAACGGGGGCTTATTTTTCTTGATTTCTTCACTCTCTTTTAATAAGGCCACCAATTCGCTACCTGTTTTTTCAAAGGTGACGTTCGCTACCTGGCGTTGAATTTGTTTGGATTTTGAATTAGATTTTGTGAAATGCTGATTGACCCTTTTTTTAATATTATTACTTTTTCCTATGTAGATAATGTGGCCATCTTCATTATGGATGTAATAGACACCCGTTTCGTTAGGTAAATCTTCAAGCAATCGCTTTAAATTAGGCTTAAGCCGTTTTACGCGATCTACTTTTACTGCTTCTTTAACTATGCATTTTTTTTGGTCTTTAGCTAGTAAAAGTTTAAATAATTGCAAAGTAGCTAAGGCATCACCGTTGGCTCTATGACGATCACTTACAGGAATGCCTAGTGCTCTGGCTAGTTTTCCTAAACTATAAGAATCCATGTCTGGGAGTAACTGTCGTGACAATTCTACCGTGCATAAAGACTTTCTTTTATAATTAAAACCGAGTCGGCCGAATTCTGTTTTTAGGATACGGTAGTCAAAATCAGCATTATGAGCTACCAAAATACAGTCTTCTGTAATTTCCACGATGCGCTTAGCAACCTCATAAAATTTAGGCGCATTTCTTAGCATCTTATTGTTTATGCCCGTGAGATTAGCCACAAATGGTTGTATATCACGTTCAGGGTTAACTAGTGAGATAAACTGATCCTTAACCTCATGACCATCAAATTGATAAATTGCAATTTCGGTAATTCCCTCCTCATTGTACTTTCCACCGGTTGTTTCTATGTCTAATAAAGCGTAAATAAAAATCTATATTTTATTGGTAATTTCTAGCTCCGAAAATATGGCTTCCTATGCGTACCATATTACTGCCGCAAGATACAGCAATTTTATAATCTCCGCTCATGCCCATAGACAGAATTTGCCAATCACATTGCTTTGATTCTAAGTCTTTTAAAGAATCGTAAAATGCAGCTAAATTTTTAAATTCTTTTTCAATTTGAGTGATGTCTTCGGTGAAAGTAGCCATACCCATGAGTCCAACAATTTTAATGTTTTCTAGAGAACTTAAAGCTTCAGAAGTTATTAGAGCTTTGGCATCGTCATAACCCATACCAAATTTACTGTCTTCGTCGGCAATTTTTATTTGAATGAGACAAGAAATACAGCGATCGTTTTTTTGGGCTTGTTTATTAACTTCTTTAAGTAGCTTAAAACTGTCAACACCGTGTATTAAACTTACAAAAGGAGCCATATATTTTACCTTATTACGTTGCACATGACCAATCATGTGCCACTGAATATCCTTTGGTAGTGCCTCATGCTTTTCTACCATTTCCTGAACCTTATTTTCACCAAAAATACGTTGGCCGGCACTATAAGCCTCTAAAAGATCTTCGTGTGGTTTGGTTTTAGAAACAGCGACTAAAGTCACATCTTTCGGTAAGTCTTTAGTAATACGTTTAATATTCTGGCTAATACTCATAGTAAATAGATTAGGTAATTTTAAGATGCTAAAATTCATATATGGTAATAGCACTTCTTAATTTTGGTAAGATATAAGTGCTTTTTGGCGGCATAGTAAGGCCTTCATCTGCGATCTGCTTCATTTGTTCTACAGTGGTAGGACACATTCCAAAACCCACTTCATATTCACCACTGTCCACACTGGACTTAATAGTAATCATTTCATGCCTACCATTGACATAAGCAATGCGTTGGTCGTGTCTTAAGTCATTAATACCTAGAATAGGTTTTAATATTGTTTTATAGAGCAGTTGAGCATCTAATTCTTCTAAGGCATTTTCAAAATTATAAAGTGTTTTCCGCAAATAAAGAGAATAAAATTCACCATCAAGATACATACTAAAATGATGTGGTTTAGATGGGTGATATGGTAAACTCCCTCGGTTTTGAATGCGATAATAGGCATCTAATTGAATGAGAAACGTTTCTTTTGTTAATCCGTTGAGATCTTTTACCAATCGGTTGAATTCATGAATAACCAATTCAGACTCAGGGATAAGATAAGCCATGAAATAATTGTAAGAAGAATTGTTAGGTATGTTGTTTTCAGACTCATCTTTGTAAAGCAAATAAGAAGAAGATGACCTGTGATGTCCGTCAGCAATATAGATGGTTTGCATTTTAGCAAATTCGGTAGCAACTTTTTTGATGGTTGAGGCATCTTCAATTTTCCATAAATAGTGCGTGTCCTTATAAGTCATTGTAAATTCAAACTCGGCATAGTGCTGCTGAGTCTCTTTAATGATCTCATCAATAACCGCATTATCGGGATAAGTAAGAAGCACCGGTTCTGCATTAAAACCAACTGTTTTTAAATAGGTTTTAAAAGTTTCTTCTCTGCTAGAGATGGTATCTTCATGCCTTTTTATAATACCTCGCTCATAGTCTTTAGCACTAGCTGCAGCTATGATGCCATTAAACTCTTGTCCATGACGATTTACAATCTTATAGACATAAAAACAAGGTGTTTTGTCTTGTACAAAAATACCATCTTCCTTAAATTCAAGATACCGGTTACGCACCAATTGATAACGCTCTTCTCCTTTAATATCCTGATGATACTTAAAACCTGGATTAACCACGTGTAAAAAGCTATACGGATTATAGGACATACGCGATTCGCGCTCATCTGCTGTATAGCTATCATAAGGTCTTGACGCTACAAGACCAACAACTGAACGTGTGGGTTTAACCGCTTTAAATGGGATTATATCTGCCAAATTTAAAAAAGATCAGAGGATTATAAGTTACATGTACTACTATTGTTCTTTCTTCTATTAGAAGATTTTTAAGCAAACTGGCTTGCGACTTTCTCTGCCTTTTTAGACGCTGAATAATCGTAAAAACCTTCCCCAGATTTAACGCCTAATTTTCCAGCCATGACCATGTTAACTAATAATGGACAGGGTGCATATTTTGGATTTTTAAATCCGTCATACATCACATTTAAAATAGACAGGCAAACATCTAAACCAATAAAATCGGCTAACTGTAACGGTCCCATTGGATGGGCCATGCCTAGCTTCATAACAGTATCAATTTCAGTAACACCGGCAACGCCATTGTATAGTGTTTCAATAGCCTCATTGATCATAGGCATTAAAATTCTGTTAGCGACAAATCCAGGATAATCGTTGACTTCGGTAGGTGTTTTACCTAAGTTCTTAGACAAATCCATAATTGTGTCAGTAACCGCATCACTTGTATTGTAACCTCTTATAATTTCTACTAGTTTCATAATAGGCACAGGATTCATAAAGTGCATACCAATTACTTGTTCTGGTCGGCTCGTTACTGCCGCTATCTGAGTGATAGAAATAGAAGAGGTGTTGGTGGCTAAAATTGTGTCTTCAGAGCAGGCTTCGTCTAGTTCTTTAAAGATTTTAAGCTTTAGGTTAATATCTTCTGTAGCCGCTTCAACAACGAGACTTGCATATTCCACTCCTTCGCTAATACTTGTAAATGTATTAATATTATTTAATGTATTTTCTTTGTCTGAAGTGCTAATCTTTTCTTTAGTCACCATGCGATCTAAATTCTTAGAGATGGTGTCTAAACCGCGTTTAAGCGCTGCTTCGCTGATATCAATAAGTTGAACTTTAAAGCCAGATTGTGCAAAGGTGTGGGCGATACCATTGCCCATGGTACCTGCACCTATAACAGCAATATTTTTCATATATAAATTTTTATAGTTATCTCTTTTTTTAAAATTGATTGATAATCATAGTAGCCACACGTAAGGCTTCGGTGCCATCATGCAAGGTAACTATGGGTTTAGTATTGTTATGAATAGCATCAGCAAAAGATTCTAATTCATCAAGAATGGCGTTATTATCTGAAACGTTAGGATTATCAAAATAGATTTGTTTTTTTACACCTTCAGCGTTTTGTAGAATCATATCAAAATCACCAGGTTGTTCTGGCGCATCTTTCATTTTTACCACTTCACATTTTTTTTCTAAGAAATCTACAGATATGTAGGCATCTTTTTGAAAAAATCTTGTTTTGCGCATATTTTTTAAAGAAATACGACTTGCGGTCAAATTTGCGACGCAACCGTTTTTAAACTCTAAACGCGCATTAGCTATGTCTGGCGTTTCGCTTACTACTGCAACCCCACTTGCTGATACATGTTTAATGGGCGAATCAACCACACTAAGGATAATATCAATGTCGTGAATCATTAAATCAAGTACCACTGGCACATCGGTACCACGAGGATTAAATTCTGCCAAACGATGCGTTTCAATAAACATCGGAACATGAATTTTGTCTTTTACAGCTGTAAAGGCAGGATTAAAACGTTCTACATGACCCACTTGACCTTTTACGCCTTGCTCAGCGACTAAAGTGCGGATGCCCTCAGCCTCTTCAACTGTAGTGGTTATGGGTTTTTCAATAAATATGTGTTTATGTTTAGCAATGGCTTGTTTTGCACATTCGTAATGCGATAAGGTAGGTGTTACGATATCTACAACATCTACAGCATCAATCAAGTCTTCTAATGTTTCAAAAAGGTGATAGCCAAATTGATCGGCGACTTTTTGAGCATTGGCCTTATCAGCATCATAAAAACCTATTAAATCGTATTTACCAGATTGCTGTAACAATCTCAAATGAATTTTCCCTAGGTGCCCAGCACCAATAACACCTGCTTTTAGCATACGTTTACGTTTTTCACAAAAATAATTGTTTTAAAGTAGAAATATAATAAAGTGGGTTTAAAAAACCTTTAAAATATTGCGAATTATCTTATCAACTAGGCTTTGAACTTCTGGGACTTTCAATTATTTTAGCACTAAAGAATAAACACTTTGAAAGATAGCTTTAAACACAAAGGAATGCGCCAACAGTTGGTAAAAACGGTAAAAGATAAAGGCATCACTAATACTGCAGTCTTAGAAGCCATAGGTCGTGTTCCTAGACATTTATTTATGGACTCAGGGTTTATAGATCATGCTTACGTAGATAAGGCTTTCCCCATTGCAGCAGACCAAACCATTTCTCAACCGTATACAGTAGCTTTTCAAACCGACCTGCTAAAGGTTAAATCTGGGGATAAAATACTCGAAATTGGCACGGGTAGTGGTTATCAGACGGCGGTGTTGCTAGAGTTAGGCGCTAAGTTGTATACCATAGAGCGTCAAAAAGAACTCTACAAAATTACATCTAAATTTTTACCTCAAATAGGCTATTTTCCTAAACGCATAATTTTTGGTGATGGCTACAAAGGTTTGTCCGATGAAGCACCCTTTCAGGGCATCATTGTTACTGCGGGTGCCCCGTTTGTTCCAAAACCTTTATTGAGCCAATTAGCCATTGGTGGGCGATTAGTGATTCCTGTAGGGGAGGAGGTTCAAGTTATGACACTTTTTATTAGAAAAGGCCCCAAGGAATTTGAAAAACTTGAATTCGGTGAGTTTCGATTTGTACCTCTATTAGAAGACAAAAATTAAATGAAAGCAATTGTTGTTATATTCTCATTATTTGTTTCTTCTCTGAATCTTGCACAAGATTATACAGAGTTTCTTACTGGAAACCCCAATGATGTTACGGTAAATCCTAACTTTGGTATTTGTTTAATGGGGGGAGCAACTGAAAATGACAATGCCATGACATGGTTTCTAAATAAAGCTAATGGTGGTGATGTTGTAGTGCTTAGAGCTACGGGCAGTGATACTTACAACGACTATTTCTATTCGCAATTGGGTGTAACACTTAATTCGGTAAGGACTTTTGTAATAGCCTCTGCAGAGGGCGCTACACATCCTTATGTATTAGACAAAATTAATAAAGCTGAGGCTATATGGATTGCTGGTGGAAACCAATTGAATTACATAAGTTTTTTTAAGGACAATGCTATGGAAGATGCACTCAATAATTTTATAAACAATAAGGGCGGTGTAATAGGGGGTACTAGTGCAGGTATGGCTATTCTCGGTAGTGCTTATTTTACTGCAGAAAATGGTACTGTTTTAAATGAAGACGCCTTACAAAATCCATATGCACCAGAGGTCACTTTGGGCTATAACGATTTTTTAAATATTCCTTTTTTAAATCAAACAATAACAGATACGCATTATGACAATCCTATAAGAAATTCAAGGCATAGTGTTTTTTTAGCCAGGTATGCTAGCGATAACAACAGCATTGTTTTTGGTTTAGCCTGTGAAGAATTTACTGCAGTTTGTATTAATGACGAGGGGAGAGCTTTTGTTTTTGGTGATTACCCGAGCTTTAATGACTTCGCTTACTTTATACAAACAAATTGTACAAATGAATTTTTGCCTGAAACCTGCTTACCAAATCAACCTTTAACGTGGAATCGTAACAATGAAGCTTTAAAAGTTTATAAAATTCCGGGCACAGCTAATGGTGAAAATTATTTTGAATTGAGCACTTGGCAAGTGGGTACTGGTGGGGTATGGCAAAATTGGTATGTCGATAATGGTGTTTTTTACAACAATGATGCAGCCCAACCAAATTGCTTTAACTTATCCGGATCAGAAATAAGTTGGAAACAAGTATCTATATTTCCCAATCCTAGCTCTGAAGTTATATTCATAGAGTCACTGCCACTTGTAGCCAAAGTTGAAATTTTTGATCTGCAGGGCAAGGCTTACGACTTTACTTTATTAGATAACGCCATAAATATAACGCAGCTAAATTCCGGATTTTATCTTTTAAAAATATCAGATTGGAAGCGAACCAAAGTTTTTAAATTTTTAAAAAAGTAGTCAAACTCCTCGTGCTGTTTTCTGCAAGTTAATTCTCAATGGGTAAGTATTTATCCGGGATGGGTTGACGCTCTGTTTCTTGCATCCACATAATGTTGACGATGTACCACCGTTTGCCGTCATTCATAAGTTGAATACTATTGATGCCTCTCATAAAAGGCTGCTCGTCATTTTTAGATTTATAAGATGCATAGGTACTAAAAACTTGGGCGATATGACCAAAAGATTCTGTTTTACGGAAAAGCTCTACCTCGTAAAACCCATTCTCTACAAGCCATTTACCCGAGGTTTTAATGTAGTCTTCTGGTGTTAGGTGCTTTGAAATGTAGGTGGTATCTGAGGTTTTACCTGTTGGAATTAATTTTGCCTTGTTATAAAAAAGATTTTTGAATTTGGCCCAATCACGCTCCTCGTCTTTATCACCAGAAATCACTTCATACAAATTAGAGACCACCTCATCAATGGTAGTATAGCTTAAAGAATCTGCCGCGTTCATTTTAGTTTGTTGCGACGAGGCTAGGTAAGAAATAAGAACAAAAACAACACTTAAAGCTATAGATTTCATCATAGGAAATTAGAAAAATTTAAGTCCAAATACAAAGGCATCACCAACATAACCATTTTGGTAGCTTCTGATGTAATCAATTCTTAAAAAACGCCATTTGCCCCATCCGATATTATCTAATCCTATTGTGAATTCGCGGTAGGGTGAAATATCGGCGGTTATCAATTGATGAGCACCAATAACTAAATTAAAATTAAGCTTATTAATTAGCGGTATTTTATTAAGGATGTAGCCATTAAAATCATGCTCAACATGGGCTTCAAAATAACTGCTATTAGTACTTAAATCGTAATATCCTAAATTATTAAAAACGTCTGTATAATTGCCTCGTCTACTTACATTAATCTGGTTTCCATTGAAATGTTGAAAATCCATGAAGGCAATATTTTCAGCATTAAAGAAATGACCACCTCTTAAATTATACGCCAGTCTTCCTTTATTTGCTACATTGAAAGATTGATACAGTCGGGCTTTCACCTGATTAAAATTATAATCTGAATTGGTGGCCGCAAAACCGCTTTCTAAACCTAAAATTAATGTAGGATAGGCGTCACTACTAATATTAAATTTACTACCTGGATAACTGTAGTATTTTTGATTAAAATTAATAACTGCAGCTATGTTGGTTTTAATGATATGGTGGTTCTCAAAAGGGGCCGTTTCGTCAAATGGGTTTAAAGGGTTATTACTCGTATAAGTTTTATCAGCTTTAGGATACCACGCTTGGTCTGTAGTATTAGACAATGCTGATCGGCGTTCGTAGGCTACCGTACCCGAAAACCTGAAACCATTAAACCATTCCTCACTGTAATTCAATTGTATAAAACTTTTATCATAAAGTTTCATGTAGTTTTCTTCAAAATAAAGTGATGCCGCTGAATTTCCTATTGGGGAAATAGGGTTAGAGGGGTTAAATTGTACGGCTTCAACACCACCAGATAAACGCAGTATGGGTTTACTAATATTATTAAATTTATAGGTTATTTGGCCTGTGGCTCGCAAACGCTCATCTGAAAATCCATATTGAGCACTTCCACTTATTCTTAAGTAACGTCTGAATTCATCATAGTCTTTAACAAAAAATGCATTGGCGGCTGCAGTAAATCCCTGTACTGTGTTAAACTGAACTTCGCTAAATGGAAAACCATAACCTAAGCGATAATTTTTATCCGAGTTTTGATACGTATAGCCTAAAATATCACCCAATTTAAACCGGTTATTTACGCGGTCTAATGAATCTTTGTAGGGTTTTGATTCTCTTAGGGTTTGGAGACTGTCCTTCTTTACATAATCTGTTTGTTCTTCTATTGTTAATGGCACGGGTCTTATAGTATTCCAAAAGAGGGAATCTTTTTTATTGGCCTCTTTTTGGACAACTACTAGTTCATTTCCAAAATCAGCTCTAGTAATGCCAGAATCATCATTAAACTCATAATTACTATAAACAGCAGTAAATCTTCCAGTGCCATTAAATCCTAATAAACCGTACGAAAAATCTATACTTTGAGATATGCGCGCCCAAATAGTACTATTGGGATTATAATTAAAACTCTGTTGTAACTGCAAGGTATTAGCTGCAGGAATTTTGGCTCTAATTCCCGTAATGCTTAGGTCTAACGCATAAATAGCCCATTGATCTTCTACAATATAAATCTCACCATTAAATGCAGGCTCGTTAGCCCGTTTGGGTGTGAGCTTAATTTTATTAATTAAATGACCATATTCATCATAAAATACACCTTCTAATTTATAATTATAATAGTTGAAGGCGTTATTTGCTATGGGTGAAATAATTTCATTTCCTAATGAAATGGTATTTTGATAAAAGTTATAATCTACATCTAGAGCGCTATTAAAACTAAAGCCATTGTCATTGCCACTTACTTTAGATGCGGTTATTTCTTCTTTAAGTTGATTGGGTTGAATGAATTCAATTTTTGAAATGGTTTCGGATAAGTATAAAACACCACTTCGCGTTGAGTCTAGCACCCCCTCCAAATCACCAACTTCTTGTCCAAGAATTTTTTCAGGAACATTTTCAATTTTAATTAAACCTTTGGAATAAAAATCTGCGGTATAAGCCTTGATCTGATTTAAGTGAAACTTTCGTCTCTCAATGGCTTTTCTAATAATTATATTGGCCGGATTTTCTTCAGCATTTACAACAACCTCATCTAAAGACACTGTGGTTTCTTTTAATGATATGTTAAGTTCATAGAGCTCCGCTTCTAAAGAAATGGTTTCTTTATGAGTGGTATAACCTAAGTACGCAAAGACTAAGGTATAGTTTTGGTTAGGGGGCAGAGAAAGTTCAAAATAGCCATCATCGTTAGTGGTTGTACCCTTATAAGTGTTTTCTACATAAATATTAACGAAAGGAAGCGGATCACCCTTTTCATTAGTAACTGTACCCGTAATTTGGGCATTAATAAAAATGGTGAAGCCTAAAAAGGTCACAATAGATAGGATGAGTTTCATAGCAGTGGATTGGTTGGTGATTTTTTTTTTACAGCATATACGACGAAATTATTGCGAAAGTGTTACAAGCCTATGGTGTTATCTGTATATTTTTTTTATACGATCTAATTTTCGTTTGTTATCTCTGTCTTTTATGGTGTCGCGCTTATCGTAGAGTTTTTTTCCTTTAGCCAAAGCAATCTGTAATTTGGCCAGGCCTTTATCGTTGATAAATAATCGCAATGGAACAATGGTATGACCTTTAAGATCAACCTCCTTTCGAAGTTTCTTTAACTCTCTTTTATTAAGAAGTAATTTGCGTTCCGCCTTAGGTTTGTGGTTATGGTAGTTCCCAAAGGCATATTCTTGAATGGTCATATTAATAACAAATAATTCTCCAGAATCATTAAATTCACAAAAGCTTTCTGCAATTGAGGCTTTGCCAGATCTTATAGATTTTATTTCAGTACCGGTTAGAACAATTCCGGCGGTATATTTATCGAAGAGTTCGTACTCAAATCGTGCTTTCTTATTCTTGATATTAACGTTTGCCTGCATAAAACAAAGGTAATAAAGTAAAGGTTATATGAGAAGTTTGTTTGCGTATCTTTGATGTTTTCAAACTGAAATTATAAAATGAGGCAAAGTATAGTTGTGTTTATGCTAATAATGTTATTAGGTTGTCAAGATAAGGATAACAAAAAGACTTTAACAGGTAAAACCATTATTGATGCTGCGGTGAAAGTAGCCGGCGACACTGCGTTTAGTGCTTCTAAGATTCAATTTAAATTTAGAGATAAAGTATATTATGCTGAACGAGATCATGGTGTGTTTTCATTAATCCGAGAGTTTTCTCAAGACAGCCAGAATATTACTGACGTCTTGGATAATAGAGGTTTTAAGCGTTATATAAACAACCAACCTGTTACTCTGGTAGATTCATTAGCAACGGCTTATGCTGCATCGGTAAATTCGGTGCATTATTTTTCAGTGTTGCCTTTTGGACTTCAAACTAAAGCTGTAAAGCCTGTAAATTTAGGTATTGAGGAGATCGGTGAGAAACGCTACCTTAAAGTAATGGTAACCTTTGATGCTGAAGGTGGGGGAGAAGATTACCAGGACGTTTTTATCTATTGGTTTCGTACTAATGATTATAAACTTGACTACTTGGCCTATTCTTACGAAGAGGATAATGATATAGGTATGCGTTTTAGGGTGGGCTATAATGAGCGCTATATAAAGGGTATTCGGTTCTTAGATTATAAAAATTACAAACCAACAACAAAATTACGTTTAGAAGAACTTGCTAAGGCCTATAAAGAGGGGCAACTGGAATGGGTATCTGATATTGAGTTAAATGATATACAAGTTACGTTAATCCACAAATAATTTTTGAGAAAACGCCTCATTATCCTTTATTGTCACAATATAGAGGTTGCCATTATTATCGTCTTCCATCATGTTATAGCGTTTTAAGCTGAGTAATATATTAGCCAAAGCGGGAGTAGTATCGCTGTGTCCTACAATAAGTATATGCTGCCCTTGAGGATTCGCCTTAATTTTCTCATACTCGGTTTTATTAGGTTTGTAATATATTAATTCTAGGTCTTTTGCTTCAGCCGTGGGAAGAGCCGTGCTTATGGTTCTTTTATAATTGGTTGTATATATAGCGTCTAAAGGAATATTCTTAAAAACCTGTGCCCAGCGTTCAGCGCGTTCTTGTCCTTTTTCGGTAAGCTCGGGATTGCGATTTTTAGAATCTTCCCGATTTTTTTCTGCATGTCTTATTAAATAATAGGTTGTGGCTGAATCATCGGCCTTATAGGCTGGTATGTAAGGCCCTTCCCAAACCACTTCCTCAATCATCCATTTATTATCATCTTTAGAAAGCAAAACATAATCCATACCCCAAGCGGCGGTGACTTTTGCTGCTGCAATGTGTTGACCAATATCTAAAACTTTAACTCCACGCATTAAGGTGTCACGACGTATGCGTCCGCTTTCCTTAATCCTTTGCGCTAGAGCGAGTGCTTTTTTAAAACTTAAATGTTCGTAGTATTCATAATTGCCATTTGCCTCATTTTTTAGATATCCAAATTTGTAGAGTCTAGGTTTTAAGGCCTGTTTAAGTTTTGTGGTATCACCCTTGTAGAAACCATCGATGTAATTATTTAAGGTGATTTTAATCTGTTCTTGATCTGAAAGTTCTTGCCCAAAAGTAATCATACAAAAGAACAGGCAAAATAGGAGGGTTCCACATTTCATAATCTCTATATTTAGTATTTTTATTGAAGCTACATTGAAATTAAATATTAGGCCAAATCTAGGGCAATCTTAATCATATTTTCAAAAGTGGTTTCGCGCTCTTTAGCAGAAGTGCGTTCACCGGTCACTAATGAATCGGATATGGTTAAAATGGCTAGGGCGTTCACATTGTGTTTGGCCGCTACAGTATAAAGCCCAGCAGCTTCCATTTCTACACAAAGTACTCTAAACTTAGACCACTTTTTATAAGATTCTATATCATCCTCGTAAAATTCATCTGAAGATAATACATTACCTGCTTTTATAGGAATTTCATGTTGTTGAGCCGCTTCAATAGCTTTCATAAAAAGGCCAAAATCTGCTGTAGGAGCATAATCTGCACCGCTAAAACGCAATTCATTAACACCCGAAGTAGAAGAGGCGGCCATGGCTAAAACCACATCTCTTATGTTAATATCTTTTTGATAAGAACCAGCACTACCTACACGAATTAAATTTTTGACACCAAATTCTTTAATGAGTTCATTGGCATAGATTGAAATACTGGGAATTCCCATACCTGTACCCATTGTTGAGACCGGTTTACCTTTATACAAACCTGTGTATCCTAGCATACCACGTACCTCATTGAAACACTTGGGTTGGTCTAAAAAGGTTTCGGCGATCCATTTAGCACGAAGCGGATCGCCGGGGAGTAAAATAGTTTCTGCAATGTCGCCTTTCTTGGCATTAATATGTACACTCATGCCGTAAAGTTAAACAAAGTCGACTGATAACCTAAGATGCTTTAGACGATTTTTCATTCATCATGGCTACACCAGCTGAAGCACCAATACGATCAGCGCCATGGTCTAAATACTTTATAGCGGTTTCGTAATCTCTTATACCTCCGGAAGCCTTTATTTTTATATGGCCTCGAACCGATTTTTTCATGATTTTAACGGCCGTAAGTGTAGCGCCGCTCTTAGAAAAACCGGTAGAGGTTTTTACAAATTCTACATTGGCGTCTAAGCAAATTTCACAAGCCCGTACAATTTCATTTTTAGAAAGTTCGCTAATTTCTAAAATAACTTTTAAAGGGGTTAGACCAATTGAACGTTTTACATCTGCAATATCTTTGAGTACAGCAACGTAATTTTGACTTTTTAAATAGCCAATATTTAGAACCATATCAATTTCACTAGCTCCTTGATCTACAGCGTTTTTTGCTTCGAAAACCTTTGCTTCGGTAGACATAGCGCCTAAAGGAAATCCAACAACTGTGCAAACCTTTACACGAGAATTTTTAAGCGCCTCCTTCGCCATACTCACATAGCAAGAATTTACGCAAACAGAGTAAAAGTCGTAGGTGATAGCCTCTTGGCATAATTTTAATATTTCGCGCTCTGTAGCACGAGGACTAAGTAATGTGTGATCTATATATCGATTTAATTCCATTATTATAAAATAATTTATGATGTTCGTTTTTGGTCAAAATAGCAACTCGACGCTTACCTAAGAGGGGCGTACTAAAAAAACTTAAGAGTTCGAATGGAATTAAATAGCACGATAAAGTTAAGCATTTCTTCGATAAAATGCACAAAAAAATACATTTTAAGGTGCAGTTCATCGAAAAAATATCTTGCAACACAATTCAGAAAAAGATTTTAACATAGTTATAAAATAAAGTAACCGTTGCTCAACCTTTAAAAGTTGAGTCAACGGTTGCTTACGTTAATATTTGCAAATTTCTAAACAATTAGAAATGAAGCATTTTACTTTGGCTTAAAATTCTTCAACCACCAAATCACCTTGATTTCTAAATACTAACTTACCATCGAACTCATCTAACAAGATAATACTGTCTGTGGTTACCTTGCCAGCAAGAATTTCTTTACTTAATTGATTAAGAACTTCTTTTTGAATAATTCGTTTTACTGGTCTTGCGCCATATTCAGGATTATAACCTTTTTCTGCTAAATAAGCTTTGGCCTCTGGGGTGGCATCAAAAGTAATTCCTTGTTGAGCAATCATTTTTGTAACTTGTTTTAACTGTAAACCTACAATATCTACGATATTTTTCTTAGATAACGGTGTAAACATTATAGTGTCATCTATTCGGTTTAAGAATTCTGGTCGCACACTTTTTTTAAGCAAACCTAAAACTTCAACTTTTGCGCCTTCAATAGCTGTATCGATATCTTGTGTAGCTTCAAACCGCTCTTGTATAATATGGCTCCCCATATTTGAAGTCATTATAATGATAGTATTCTTAAAATCTGCAATACGACCTTTGTTATCTGTAAGTCGTCCTTCGTCTAAGACCTGTAATAAGATATTAAAGGTATCTGGGTGCGCCTTTTCAATTTCATCTAACAGCACTACAGAATAGGGTTTGCGTCTTACGGCTTCGGTAAGTTGCCCGCCTTCGTCATAACCTACATATCCCGGAGGTGCACCTACCAAACGGCTAACAGCATGGCGTTCTTGATATTCACTCATATCTATACGCGTCATTGCATTTTCATCATCGAACAGATATTCGGCCAAAGCTTTGGCAAGTTCTGTTTTACCCACGCCTGTTGTACCTAGAAACAAGAAAGTACCTATAGGTTTTTGAGGATTCTGTAAACCAGCTCTCGAGCGTCTTACTGCATCACTTACAGCTTCAATAGCTTCTTCTTGACCCACTACACGTTGGTGTAACTCATCTTCTAGATGAAGTAATTTTTCGCGTTCGCTTTGTAGCATTTTAGTTACTGGGATACCGGTCCATTTTGCTACAACGTCAGCAACATCTTCATAGGTCACCTCTTCCTTAATGAGCGCATGATCTTGTTGCTCTACTAATTGTTGCTGATAGCGTTCTAATTGTTCGGTAACTTCTTTGATTTTGCCATAACGCAACTCAGCAACTTTACCATAATCACCTTCGCGCTCCGCACGCTCTGCCTCTAAACGGTAATTTTCAATATCTTGTTTTGCTGTTTGAACCTTTTCAACCACCTCTTTTTCATTTTGCCATTGGGCGTTAAGCTCATTGCGCTCTTCTTTAAGATTAGCTAATTCAGCTTTTAAAGATTTAAGTTTAGTTTCGTCTTTCTCACGCTTAATAGCCTCATGCTCAATCTCTAATTGCATGATTTTTCGATCTAGCACATCGAGTTCTTCTGGTTTAGAGTTGATTTCCATGCGTAATTTAGAGGCCGCCTCATCCATTAAGTCAATCGCCTTATCTGGTAAGAAACGATTAGTAATGTATCGATTAGAAAGTTCTACAGCTCCTATAATGGCATCATCCTTAATACGCACCTTATGATGCGTTTCGTATTTCTCTTTAATACCACGAAGAATGGAAATGGCGTTTTCTACATCGGGCTCATTAACGATAACTTTTTGAAAACGTCGCTCTAGTGCTTTATCTTGTTCAAAATATTTCTGGTATTCATCTAAAGTGGTAGCGCCAATGGCTCGCAACTCACCACGGGCAAGAGCAGGTTTTAAAATATTGGCAGCATCCATAGCTCCTTGACCGCCACCAGCACCCACTAGGGTATGAATTTCATCTATAAAAAGAACAATATCACCTTCGCTTGTAGTCACTTCTTTAATCACCGCTTTAAGGCGTTCTTCAAATTCTCCTTTATATTTTGCACCGGCTATAAGCGCTCCCATATCTAAGGCAAAAATTTGCTTGTCCTTTAAATTCTCAGGTACATCGCCATCAATAATACGGTGCGCTAAACCTTCGGCGATGGCAGTTTTACCCGTACCAGGTTCACCCACTAAAATGGGATTATTCTTGGTTCTACGCGAAAGAATTTGTAGAATACGTCTTATTTCCTCATCACGTCCAATTACCGGATCTAGCTTGCCATCTGCGGCTAGCTGATTAAGATTTTTAGCATATTTGTTAAGCGAATTGTAAGTCTCTTCTTGACTTTGAGATGTAACCCGATCACCTTTGCGCAACTCTTCAATAGCTGCGATAAGGCTTTTTTCTGTCACTGATTGATCTTTTAAAATTTGGGCTACCTTACTTTTAGATTTAAAAATTGCTAAGATGAGATGTTCAATAGACACATAATCATCATTCATTTTTTTTGCTACAATTGAAGCCTCGTTTAGTGCGTGCCCAGCTTCTCTAGAAAGCATAAGTTCTGCACCAGATACTTTTGGTAAGCTTTCAAGTTCCTTGTCAAGGACTTGTTGCAAAAGCCCTACATTAACGTTCAGTTTTTTCAATAAGAACGGTAATACGTTATTATCTACTTCGAAAATGGCTTTAAAAATATGCTCATTTTCGATTTGCTGGTGTCCCAAACTCTGCGCCAGTTGCTGCGCCTGCTGTATCGCTTCTTGGGACTTTATAGTATAATTATTAAAATTCATCTTACAAAATTTGTTTTTAATTGTTGTGCTTGCTTATCTTATGTCAATAATCTTACCAATATAAAGCTGTAAGAAAAAACAGACAAAATGACCGATTTGTTTGGTTTTGAGATGACGTTTTGTCTGTTTGGTACACTGCTGCAGATAGACTAAGTATTCATCTCAATAAAAAAAATAATAGGTTTAAATACTAAAAATAATACTATGGGATTACTCGATACACTATTTGGAGGCTCGTCTGAGCCAAGTAATAAAAAAACACTGCCTTGGCAGTCGCTCAATAACGAATTACAATTAAATGAAATTAAGGAAAGGTCTAAAACGAGAATGCAACTTATATTTAAGCATTCTACACGTTGCGGGATTAGTAGAATGGTCATCAATCAATTTAAAGCTAGCTATGATCTAGATTTAAATGCAGATCTGTATTATCTCGATTTACTTAACAACAGAAATTTATCACATAAAATTGCAGATCGGTTTGAGGTTAAACATGAGTCTCCACAGTTATTAGCGCTAAAAAATGGGACTGTTGTAGCTCATGCCAGTCATAATGCTATAACTGATTTGGATTTAAACAGGTTTGCATAGATTTACCTAAGGCGGATTGCATAATCATTCTTTTTTAAAGCGATTGCATTAATATATATGATTAAAGAAATTACTTTATAATAAAAATTATTACTTTTTAGAACCTTAGTTAAAAGTTAAATGCAAGACAACGAACACATCCATATATGGCAGCTTACAATTATAGAAATGTCTGAAGGTGTCTGGTTAGAAGGAACTGCAATTAAAGGAGATTCAAAGCTTTTTAGAAGCCATTCTACATGGATGGGACATCTTATGGAAACCTTGGGATTGTATTTTAAAAAACCAGCAAGTCATATTTCGTTAGAAATCAACACTGGAAATGAGGAGTGCCAGATTGAAACAACTAATAAGGGACATTTTTCGGCCCTGCTAAAACCATTTCAAATAGAAAATTTTGAAATGTATTACAAGGACCAAAAGTTGGATTACGATAAAGAATATCCGCATTATTTTAAGGACACCGCATCTTATATTGAAATCATTTCAGATTTAGATGACACTGTTCTTTATTCGCATACGGCGTCGGTTTTAAAACGTATGTATAATATTCTATTTATACTTCCTAACAAGAGAAAGCCTGTTGTTTTTACTTACGAACTGTTAGACTGGTTTAAGCATAAAAGCACAAGGGTTATTTATCTCTCTAAAAGTGAGAGTAATCTTTTTAAATTGATTTCGACCTTTATGAAAGTTCAAGATTTGCCTAAAGGTCCATTGCTTTTGAGTCCGTATTTACGATATTTTCAACTTCCAAAACCTCACAAAGGGAAAAATTATAAATACAACCATCTAAAAACCATTCTTAGCCAGCAACCTAATAAGCAGTTTATACTTATGGGTGATGATACTCAGCGGGACATGGAAATTTACACCCAAATTGTAAAGGATTTTCCAGATAGAATTTTAAAGGTTTTTATAAGACAAACTCGCTTTAATCGCAGTGATGCACAAGAGTCGCTATGGCAAAATCTTGTGGCTTCAAAAGTAGAGGCAATGTACTTTAATGATAGTGATTCGGCCAAAAAAGAGATAGATCAACTTATTAACGCCTTAAATCTATCCTGATATGAAGTTATTATTAATATTTAATCCCGTTGCGGGCGATGGAAATCATGATGAGCTACTTCAGGATCTAAAAATTAGAGTTAAAGAACAAGACCTTCATTGCGATATTTTTACCACGTCAGGAAACAATGACGCAAAAGAAATAGACGAGAAGTTGAGGTCAAGCGATTATACGCATGTCATTGCAGCAGGTGGCGACGGCACTATTTCTGAAGTTGCCAAATACAGTCGTAAGTACGATATGCCTTTAGGTATTTTACCATTAGGAACCTCTAACGGTTTGGCTAGAGATCTTTGCATTCCAAAAGATCCCCTACAAGCTTTTCAGCTTATTATAGATTCTGATCATTTAATTCACTTAGATACTTTAATCGCTAATGACAACTATCCATTCATTCATCTTGGCGATGTAGGTGCTAATGCTAATTTGTTAGCGCGGAATGAAGCAACTGCTAGCGGTAAATTGCGAAGCGCTATCAACGCTTTTCAAGAGCTTCATTCAAATGAATATTTTAGCTATAGGATTCGTACCGAGGAAGAAGAATTAGAAGGAAGTGCTAATATGATATCATTTTGCAATGCCAAGCGCTATGGTACAGGGATACCACTCACTAAAAAAGGGCAACCCAATGATGGATTGTTTGAGTTAGTGGTTTTTAAAGACATTAAAATTTCTACCTTATTAAATTCGGCTTTAGCAGCTATTGACTCAGGATTTCTTGATCAAATAGATACTCGAGTAATTATTTCTAATGCAGCTACGGTAACATTAAACGCCCCGCAATTAATGCAATTAGATGGTGAATTAATAGGAGAGCGTAAACAAATTGAATTAAAAATAGGGGAAGACAAAACTACAATAGTTTGTAACCAAAACTGCCCTTACTTGCCGTAATCATCATTGTTATAAAAAACGCTAATAATGAGAACCTAATAAGAATAAATTATATTTTTTTGAAAATATGAGGCCAAGACCATTAAATAACTTATATTTGCACTGTTCAAGAAGAACACCTTTATAATTTTAAGGTATTATTTAGTATTACGTTTTAAACGGTTTCCGTTTCTTTCCTCTTTTATTTCATCACTACTTTATTTTTTTAAGCGTTAGCCATAGCAGAGTGATTGTTCGCGATGCATTAATAATAAGATATTAATTTTATTTATTATGGCCTTGAGCATAACACAGTTTAATTTAAATACAACAAACGATGCAAGAAGGCACAGTAAAATTTTTCAACAACACAAAAGGATTTGGGTTTATTACTTCAAAAGACTCTGGAGAGGACATTTTTGTTCATTCAACAGGCTTAATTGACAACATTAGAGATGATGATAAAGTACAATATAACACAGAACAAGGTAAAAAAGGTTTAAATGCTGTTAACGTAGAGGTTATTTATTAATTCTACAGGTATTAAAAGGCTTTAAACGCCAGAAAAATTCAAAGACTGCTTGTATAGGCGGTCTTTTTTTATTTTAAAATATGCCATACAATTTTTATAAAGTAAAGTTGAACGATTGTTGAAAAAGGTCTTTACGACATTATACCTTAGGATGAATAAAAATTGTTTCTTTGCATCCTAAATTATAGGGAATGTTTAAACCTTCTGACGCTGTATTCCATTTCTTAGAACTCAAAAAAACGGATAAACTACCAACACAATTTACTTATCCATTTTTCTATGAGCCACATCCATTATGTGTTAGAGCAGCCAATGAGGTTCAAAACTATTTACGCCACCAAAGTACAATTAATCATAATTTTGGTTTAGACTCTAAGTCTAAAGGAGCAGCCATTGGTAAGATGTTTGGGGTTTTGCTTGTAAAGTCTAAGGACGGTAGCATTGGCTACTTGGCTGCATTTTCAGGAAAGTTGGCAGAATCTAATTATATACCCGGATTTGTACCGCCCATTTTTGATACCTTAAACCCCAAAGGCTTCTATAAAAATGGGGAAGTTCAGCTTAATAGGTTAAACCATCACATTGAAACGCACCAAAATCATGAGGCTATTCAATTAGCTCATCTTGACTTACAGAAAGCAAAAAAAACTTACGAAGAAGAACTTAAAGCATTTAAAGCCCATTTAAAGGTCAATAAAAAGCAACGAGATATCATGCGCAAAGAATCTCAACTAAAGATGACCACTGCAGACTATGATGAATTGTTAGAGCAGTTACGACAAGAAAGTATTCAAGATCATTTTAGGTTAAGAGATTTTAAATTGCAAGGGCAGAATACCATTTCTGAATTATCTCTCCACCTCAAAACTTTGAAAGCTCCCATTGAAGACTTAAAAAAAGAGCGCCGAGAGTTGTCTGCCCATTTACAGCACCAACTGCAT
>Ga0207419_1000950_pt1 | contig 23748 bp, 11 predicted proteins | sample ElkSloMetagenome_4_FD_184723 | JGI IMG/M metagenome (GOLD analysis project Ga0207419, IMG submission 184723) | Hot spring microbial communities from Elkhorn Slough, Monterey Bay, USA - MD2A (version 2) | ecosystem: Environmental > Aquatic > Marine > Intertidal zone > Estuary: Microbial mat ... | reverse complement strand
CAGATGAGGTATTAAATGGCGGTAGAAGAGAACGCTGCCATCATTGGTATGGACGCCAAAGAAAGGCTGTTTGACACCGTTGGGTTGAATCGCGACTAGGGCTTGCCAAGGTGGTGACCATTTTAAGGTCTGTTGTGGTTCTAATTTATCCTGGGGAGTGACAAAACGGTTTGCCGATTCTGTTTTGATTGAGTTGGTGCTTTGAGTTGAAATTTCCGTTTGAGCCTTATCTATACAAGACCTCATTTTTTCGGCGAGAATCTGGAGCTGCGGTTCGGAGAGTATGCTTCCGAAATAGCCAGGGATTTTGTGTATCTCTACCCCGCCAGCAGATAGCTGGCTCCAGCCCATGTCATGACCACAGTAGCGTTCTCCAATCAGTCTACTCGACCGAAAGAGGGTTACTGGCTCTGGGTAAACTTGGGGGAGATAGTTTCTTAGGAGTTGTCCGTTAAGCTCTTCGGCATGAAAATATTGGAGCGATGGAGGCAAGGAATGCCTTCTGCGTAAGGAAAACTTGTAGGCAATCTGGTTAAATCGGCTCTTTACTCTTTCTACAACATAGATTAGTTTCTCTTTCAAGCAGAGCTGTGAAAAGTTACTTAAATGAAAAGTGATTCTATAAAATAAAGCTTCATAAGGAAGTAATGGGCGATTGAATGACGATTTAGGAGCGTAGCTATCAAATAAGGCTACAAGAGCTACTTTATGACCTTGCTTACGGAGCTGGTTAGCTATCTCGAAAGCCACTGTACCACCAAAACAAAGTCCTGCCAGTAAATATGAACCATTTGGTTGAATGGTAAGTATTTCTTTAATATAGTGAGCGGCTAACTCTTCAATACTACTGTATAAGGAGGTCTGTCTTTTATCGAGTCCTTGCTGTTGTAGTCCGTAAACTGGCTGGTCTGATCCCAAAAGACTTGCCAAATTAGCAAAGCCCAAATTACACCCGACTGCGCCGCCTGAAGGTAGAAAGAATAAAGGTGGTTTGGAACCGCCTGTTTGAATTGGTACTAGGGAAGACCAAGAGGCTGAGCATCCTGACTGACGTAAGATGTTGGCGAGTTCTTCTATAGTGGCGGCTTGGAATAGGGTGGCTAGGGGTAGAGTTTTGCCAAATGTTTTCTCGATTTGGTCAAATAGGCGCACGGCTATTAGGGAATGTCCGCCGAGGTCAAAGAAGTTATCGTTAACGCTGATGGGCTTTTTGCCTAAAACCTTTTCCCAAATCTGGGTGAGTTGGAGTTCTAAGTCATCGCGGGGGGCGACCCAGGTTTTTTCCGACTCTTGCTTGATGAGTGTATTGACTCGTTTGATTATGGCATCAAATTCACCGGCTTCTAGGCTCTGTTTAAGTTGCAAGCGTTGGATTTTTCCTGTTGAGGTTCTGGGAATTGTCGCTTTCTCAATGGGGATTATGTAATTGGGATTTATTCCCAATGTTTGCGTGACTTTTCCGCGAATTTGTTTGGTCAATTGGGCTAATTGACTGGGTTCAGTAATAAGGGTGTGGAAAAAGATAGCTAACTCGTCGGTGTTGCTGTCTTGTTGTCGGATGGCACAGGCAACTGTGTAAGCAGGTTCTACGCCTTCAACTTCTTCGACGACTAATTCAATTTCGTGGCAGGAAAAATTGCGTGCATTGATTATGATTGTTTCTTTTTCACGTCCTGTAACTGTTAATTTTCCATCTTGCAGAAAGCCTAAATCTCCGGTGTTAATCCAGCCGTCTTCGGTGAATAGCTGACGAGTCAGTTCAGGCGCTTTATAATAGCCTGATGTCATTGATGATCCTGTAACTTGAATTCGTCCTATCTGACCTTCTTTGAGGATACTGCCCTGTTGATCCACTATTCTAATAGAGTGTCCTCTTGTTGGCTCTCCGATTTCGACAAAGCGATCGCTATCTGAAGTGGTGGTTAGAGAGAAACCTTCTCGACTAAAAGCAATGGGTCCACACTCAGTCATTCCGTAGGCGGGGCTTAAAACATTAGGATTAAGATTATATCTACTCAATATCTCTATAAAACTTCGGGCGGTTTTTGCAACAATAGGTTCAGCACCAATGCCTATTTTTTGTACAGAGGAAAAGTCCCAATCTCTGGGATGATGTATTTTCAGTTGCTCAAAAATACGGGCTAAGATAAAGTTAGTTGTTTGGGCATGGGTTACTCGATGGTGACTTAGGGTGTCGAGCCATAATAAAGGATTGCGAATTAGAAGTTCTACAGGTAAATATATGTTTTTTTGAAACCCGTTGGGCATTGTGGTTAAGATTCCGCTAATGCTTTCAAGAGGAAACCAACTCAAAAGAATTTTTGCTGGGGAATCGTTATTTTGGTTGATTGCGTTTTTCAGGAAGCGATAGATAAAAGTGCAACTGTTTATTTCAATTAACTTGGGTTTACCTGTGGTGCCAGAACTCGGTAGCAGTAACGCTAGTTCATCGGGTTGCAGTTGGTGTAATCTCGTATCTGAACTATGGGTTTCAATTTCTTCAATTGTGGCTATTTTTACATTTTTTTTGCCATGTAACTGTAAACCCGCATAAATTTGTGATGCTAGTTTTGAGGTACTTAGTATTGTCGGATAGTCTAGTTGTTGCCAAATGTTGTGTAGTTTTGATAGGGCTTGATTGAGTTTGGAGTAGTCGGAGGCGATGGACACTGGCACTGGCACAAAACCACCCATGATGCAGCTCCAAAGGATAGGAGCAAAATCTTGACTGGTGTCTACTTGTAAAACAAGAGGGTGTCCTGGTTGCAAATCAAATGCTCGGAGCCCACCTAGTATCCTTTTAGCACGTTCCCCAATTTTGGCATAAGTCTGTACGACGGCACTGCCATCTAATTGGATGAAGATAAGTTCGTTTTCAGGGTTCAGTTCTACTGCTTGCTTTAAAGCTTCGGCTGGAGTAAGAGGTGTCTCGACACTTTCTGAAACTGTAGAACCCTGAGAAATCGAGAGCTTTGTAGCCACTGAAAAATCTGGGGAATTATTAAGTGGTACTGTATTGTCAAAACTTGGTGTGTTTTTCATCGCTATAGGCTTATTGGATGAATCAGCTAACATTTAGCACAAAATGACTTCTTGAAGAATTCTAAACTGTTAAGCATTTAATTTTTATGTCCAAAGGTATTGCCATATAAACTCGGATCGGATTGTACCCAATTTGCATGATCAACAGATGATTAGTTCATAGCATTTCCCCAACCACCTCCTCTAGAAAAAAGTTTTGATATCCTGTGCAATTATATTAGCACCATTTTCTAAAAAAATCCATTGTTCTGGTAAAGTTGTACCGGCGTAATTTGCCTGTTTTGCAACTTGTTTGAAAGCATCCTGAAAACCAGAATCGGTCAGCTTGCTCGTATTAAGATCCGTTATCTTAACCACGCCGATATCCTCTGGCATACCGGGTACAATCTCAGAATATTCCCGATCCAAAAAAAACCAAACTTCATGTAGCTCATTTCCAAATTCACGAACCATATTTCTGACGTTCAAAGCCTGAGAATAGTTTTGTGGTGGCAACGGTGCTGTTTTTACACGCATTTTCCCCAGTTCAAGCATTGTGGTCAGTCCTGGAGATGTCCAGACAAATTTCGCGTTTCTGATAGCAGAGATAGCCTTCCCATGTGAAAGAGACCTAGAATCAAATTCACTAAGAATCTGCGGAAAGCTGTTTTTAGCGGATTCACTCATTAGAAATAGAGGCGATTCTATATTCATATTCTTTATAATTTGAGTGATTCCCTCAAGATATATCTTGGTTGTATTTAGGTTTATCGGGTTTAGCAACCCTCCAAGATGCACAATATTGCGTCCAATATAGTTAGAATCATCTTGAGATTTTGTATAGTTAGAATCATCTTGAGATTTTATGTTGATGATCGCTGCTACAGACTTAATGTTTTTCACTCCGATTTTAAGTAAATTTTCATAAGCACCAAATAAATCTTGGATATAATACCTCTTGACATTTTCTATATTTGGAAATGTGGCAAAGTCATCTTTACTCCACATAAAACCTAAACTATCCACAAAGAAAACGGGTACATATGGCACTAGACGATCAGCCCACTCATTATCCATAATAACAATAGCTCCATCAATCCTTCTTATTAGTTCTCTGAAAAAAGGCTTATTCTCATTATCACCTGAGATATCAAGGATATGCACCTTCATGCCTTGACGCCTCATAAACTCAAGACTTATACCTCTCCCCCAAAAGTGCCATTCGACATCCATTATTTCGTTGATAGCTTGGGCAATCGCGAAAGCCTTGCTAACAGGACCAAACCCAAAGGGTATCGCATATAAACCTAATTTAATTGTCATCTTGCAAATCCTCGAACGAATAATTAATTACTCAAGAGTTCAATTTTTCGGATTTTTTTCATTTGTCGGTGATGTAGTTCTTTGTACCTCAAATTGAAGGGTGTAGGCTGGGTTATAAAATTTCAGATAAGTGCGTTGTACCAGAAGACATCCAGCAGTTTATAAACGGACATTTTTTTATCAATATTATTTGGGTCATCAAGATCTAGGTACTTCAATAGCTCGTGAAAAGCACCCACATCAATATTTCTTCTTAGGCTGCCTTCAAGGGATGCTAAATCACGAAATCGATCAGCGATACCAGCTTTTCCCCAATCAATTAACAACCAAGTTCCATCTGTTTGAACAAGAATATTTGGGAGGCATAAATCCCCATGGGAAAGTACGTTAAATTTACGCAATTCAAGATTTGCTTTCACTTGATGATAGGCAGTTATAGGAGATTTTACCCCAGAATCCTGCTCAAATCCAATTGTGTCAATGCGTCCCTGCTCAAGAAGGAGTGCAACATCCTGAAGTTCTTCTTCAACCCCTTGTGAGGGCAGGAGCAATTGCAGAATATCTGCGCTATTCCAAAGTGTATGGAGAACTTCGGCAATAACAGAAAGCGTCTTCTCTTTTTCCCAAGATTGACACATTTCGTGGAGAGGTACGCCCGGTGCTCTTTGAAGCACAAGCTGAGTTACAATACCATCATCCTGAAAATCGAGAACATCAGGTATGGGTACTCGCCCCTTAAGCGCAACTAAATTGCGAAATTCTCGCTGAAGTTCAAGACGCTCAAATTGCCTCGCTGTTTTCAAGAATGCCTCAGTCCCATTAGGGGTCTTCAGGTATGTGATTGATCCCCCCAAGCGAGTCGCTTGGGTGGACAGAATTTCTGAACCCTGCATAGACAGCGGTATCGGAGCCGACAAAGAGTTTATATTTCTCTGATTCATATTGATCTTCCAATCCCAATAATTTCACTCGGCACAGAGATCATGCGTTCAGGAGGCATGATCTCAGCTGCCAAATCGGCTGAGATCAACGATCCATTACGGCTCCATAAAAGGAATCCGTAAGGCGTAATCTTACCATGGAATCCATAAAAGAATTCATCGACACCTGGTAACACCGAACCCTCTAGATCCAAAGAGCAATCCATCCCACCCAAAAAACACTCTCGAGCAGCTGCGTCCACGAGTGCTGTAGATACCCCTCGGACTTTGTTTTTTAACGACCATGTATGTAAAAGGTAGTGTGTTTTTCCATCCATCGCTACGAAAGACTGACCTACCAGTTCATTTTTATGGAAAGCGCTCCAATAATAGCCCTCACCCGTTTCGAGAAGTGAACGAGCAAACTCTGCACGTCGTTGAATACCCAAATCACCTTCGTTTGTCACTGCACGCTCGAAAAAAAAACCATCGGGCATTTGTGATCGCTCTAACTGAAGATTTAACTTAGCATGACGCAATTGATTGGAAATCTTTGGGGGTAAAGGACGCACAGCCCAACTCGCGTCAAGCGTATGGGTATGACGCCACTCAACCAGTACACCATGATTTTGAAGAATAGAGATATCAAATAGATTAGGAGATAGCGGCAATGCGATAAATTCAACATGGCGGGTTAGTTCTAAAAACAATAATTCCATAGTAAACCGACGTGCCAGACTTGTTGCTCCAAACAATATAGGTGCTGCGTACGGAAGGAGCCGATATGAGCGTTTTGCCATCTTTTTTCCATTTGCAGCAGTCATAATTGGAATTGTCCAGGCTCCATTGATAACACCGCCACGTAAGGCGACTAAGTAAAGGGAATTCTCGTAGAATGTGCAATTTTTAGGACGCACCCAAATCGGCACTACCCTATTTTCTAATAGGTCACTGAAAGTGGCTAAGTCTACAGTTTTGACGGTAACAGATTTCATGAGATTTTTTCAATAAGGTATGGGCGCAAAGATGTCATAACAGCACAGATTTTTGAAATATCCTCGTTTTTCATGTTTGGCGGGGTTGGTAATATCCGAACACGTGATGCAACTGCTTCTGCCGTTAGACAGCGCTGGAACATCGGAGATTTGTAAATTTCTGGAGCGTAACACTGATAAAATGTCTTAGGCCAGATCGGTTTTAGAAGCACAGCATTGTCTCGAGCGTACTTCTCTGCTTGATTCGCAGCAACTTCATCAGCAAATAAAAATGTAGCGACCTGACCAAGATCGAGCGAGCACATTGGTGCCCATTCTTTGATACCATGAGCAGATAGCTCAACCAATAGCTGAGACTTCCCTTCTGCTAAATTTTGAAGTAGAGCGTCTAACTTTTCTAGTTGCCCTCTCAATAGCGAGGCTTGGATTTCAGTGAGTCTAAGATTTTCACCTGGCGTTTGGATCACCCAATCCGGTTCGGGGAAACCAGATTCTGTCCTTGATATGCCATGATCAATGTACTGGCGAATTTTGCACATAAGGTCAGTATCCTCAGCAACAATACATCCTCCCTCTCCACAAGAAATCAACTTATTCTGCTGAAAACTGAATACCGCCGCAGCACCTTGATGTCCAGCACTAACTTTTCCCGTTCTTGCTGCAAATGATTGACAGGCATCCTCTATTAAGACGACCTTATGCTCATCGCACAGTCTTTTGACTTGCGTCAAGTCGAAACAACGTCCTGGCCAATGTACTGCAATAACAGCAGCAGGCTTATGACCGAGTACCTCAGTTAAATGACGGAGAGATATGTTTGTTTCTGGATCAAAATCGACAGGAACTGGCTGTGCGCCAACTGAGTAAACCGCACTCGCAGTGGCAATAAAGGTGAAAGCATTTACTGCAACGAAATCGCTATAACCAACACCAAGAGCTTTAAGAGTAGCCCTTATCCCAGCAGTTCCACTACTGACTAAAAGAGCAGATCTCCCTTGAATCCTGGAAGAAATTAGATTCTCTACAATAGTACAATTGCTTGCTCCAGAACTATACCGAAACATATCTCTACTGCGGATGACATCAAGCACATGCATGAGATCATTTTCTTTAATAAACCTCACACCATATTCATTCGGATTGCAGAACGTCATGCTAGATCTCCAATAGTGTGTATGTTTTGAACTCAACCGAAAAAACTATCAACAAAGTTTTCCCAACGTTTCTCATTCTCCGGATCTGGGTAGAGAAGAACGTATAGCTTCCTACATGTTTCAACAGCAAGGGAAATGCGGATTCCCCCAATAAAGGGTATTTCGTATGGCTCAGTTTCATGGGGTATCTGATAAGTAAGTCCGACGTAGTGTGCACACCTGATAAAATATTGCATATTTGCGAATGTATTAAATAAAATTGGAATTCGACACCATGTCGGCTGATCACCTTGTGCTTTAGACCATAGTTCACTCCCACTATTAGCTCCCAATGATTGCTCAACCGTGCTAGCAAAATGCTTTCTAGAGTATAGACTTGCATCAGCAATATCGGTAGCTCGATTGAGCTCCTCAATTGCTGGACAAGGTAATGCGTAAGGGATCGGTTGATTTTGTCGTACGAATTGTACCTGGCGTGAAAGGTCAAATATTTTCAGTCTTTCGAGTTCGTTGCAAAATACAGCGCCGCCAAATCCTAATGAAAGCGGCTTAGAGGCTCCGAACGAGGTAACCACCACGTCACTATGTATTCCAACTGATTCTCCGCCTGAAAGAAGCCTCCAAGCTTGGGCATAGTCCTCAATTATTGAAATACGGTTAGGAAGAATTTGTCTTATATGCCCGACGTTTACAGGTAAACCTAAATGATGAACCGCAATACATACAGAGATTCCTTCAACGGTATTGCTAGTACTTCCCAACTCTGCAATGGGCTGTTCTGACAGAGCTTCTATCGCCTTCTTTATTTCATATGCGCGAATAACAAGATTTTCTCCTACATCCAAAAACACTGGATATAAACCAGCCCTGCGGACTGCATAACCAATCTTCCAACACGCATTACTTGGGATAAGCACACCTGATCCAAGGGGAGGATTCAACAAACGCAGTGCAGACTCTATTGCCAACATTCCAGATGGCACGAAAATGCCATAACGTTTGCCGTAGAGCCTGCAAAACCAGTCCGGCAGCATCATATCCATCCTAAAACCCCAAAGGATTTGCGTGAAGGTCAATTGCTCCTTCACCGAGAGCCGCGTTAATTGGTTCGCAGCCCAGACAGTGTGAAGGACCAAATTTTTTCAACCATGTACGCGGTTGACGCAAACCACTTGACAAAACAGATTCCTGAGACCAATCGGTCGCTAGTTCAGCACCATCTGTTCGGTGTGGCACACAATTACACGGGAAAACAACTCCTTCTTTCGGCGTGTAATACCGCACGAGATCCACAAGAGAGCAAGATTTCCTTGGGGTCATCGGGCGCTTTTCTTTCCAATTTCTGCGGATCTCATCGCCATCGCGCCCTGCCCAGTTCAAGCTGTACCCTAAAAATTTAAGTTTGCCAGGATTTTCCTTCACATGTTGCTTGAAATTTTCAAACTCATGCACAAGCTCATCTACCGACAATTCTCCCCACGCACTATCATTGCGCTTAAGAGGAATAATAGACCACTGCCTAACGCCAAGTTTAAGCAAATTATCGTAGATTTCCTTTAAGTCTTTTAGATTATGTTTCCCAACGACTGTGTTGACACGAATTATTGTGCTGGGTGACGTGTGCTGTAACAGTTGCAGCCCTTCACAGATTTTGCTATAAAGTCCGGGTAGCTTGCGATAACGATCATGCTTCGTAGAGTTTGAGCCATCGATACTCACTATAACTTGATTCAGAATTCCTCCCGCGAGGGTACTAACTCTATCCGGAAGATAGAATCCGTTTGTAATAATTGATGTAAGCACATTTTCTTTCTTAAGAATAGACAGTATGTCTGGTAAATCTGGCAGTATCAAGGGTTCACCACCCGTCAGTCGCACAACTTTAATTTTTGAATTGCCAATTACGATAGCAAGTCTCTGAGCATCGTCCTGACTAAACCTGTATGAGTCTTTTGAGAAGGCAAAATTGCACATAAAGCATCCAGCATTGCACGCCTCAAGAACACGAACTATGAGTATTCTCGGCTCTGTTTCCAATTTAGAAATAAAATCTATCTTATTGGTAAAGTTGTCTTGTTCCATGTCCGCTCCAAGCATTCGCTATCAATCGTTTATCATGTTCCAGTCGTTCTGAGCGCAAGTCCTGTAAATCTTGCACATGTGAGGGCCAAGCGAAATCGATGCGAGATCTATCATGACCAATATCACAAATAGTCACTTTCAGGCTGTCAGAACTCCCATAGAGGTCAATATAGTCAATATTCTTATCACACCAGCAATCAGACAGATCTTGCGTTAACAGATAAAATCCAGGTGACAATCTTCTATGCTTTTCAGAAAATGACCACTTTAAAGCATAAACAATTGAATCAATTCTGTAGTCAAATCTGTATGATATAGGTGTTCCTTCCAAAGTAGCTACACGAATGATTGCGTTTGGTGATTCAGCTAATGCTCCATAAATATCTGCTTGATCACGTGAAAACATGTCTTGGTTAAGCTCAGCCTTCCAGGAGTTTTTTTCAATGTATTCAATGCAAAGCATTGAGTCATTTTTAGTCATCTGTGTAACTTCTGCATTAGAATTTTGAAAACGCCTAATCCTACGCCGAGCTCTCGATCCAATTCGCTCCGTAGCTCTTTCAACAAGTCCTTTACTAAGTGATTTAGCAGTAATTATCGGGCTTGGTAATCGTTTCCAATATGCTGCCCCTACTTTAGATAGCATTACCTCTGCTGGGTCTCCTGTATAAACTAACGGAAAGTAAAGAGGCTTATGGAGCGCAGACGAGAGCGCATCTAAATTTTCCCTGAACAATGTTACACTAAGGTTTCCAACTTCTCCTACAAAAGGAGATCCTAAGATTACGCATTCCGCATAGGGACGATTATGGTGCAACTTGAATAAGGTGAAGGTCGCTTCATAATCGTCCTCAATTATTGCGAACTGCATGTCCGAACGCCGAGAAAGTCTTAACCATAGATATGGATCATGCAGAGGAACCTTGTAGTAGTACTTTGAAACAAGTTTTTTAGGTATCTCATACAAATCGCTAGTAATTCTGACACTCATGGTAATACACCCCATATTCCGTTTAGCTGGATAATTCGAGCAAAGGTTCCATCGTTGTGAAATTCAAACAAAGACACCCGTCCCTCACCAAGTGAAAACTTACGGACGCTACTAATATCAAGTCCCAACATTTCACATAAAAGCCAACTATGAGGACCACCATGAGAAATAAATACGATTCTGTCCTTTGACATTTGCACATGCTCAGTCACTGCCTGTATAACCCGGGTACGAGCTTGATCAAAAGTCTCCTCTTCTGGAAGTTCCAAGTTCTCACTTTCATTAGAAATTCGACTAAGTGTTTCCTTTCCATATATTTCAGCAATCTCATAAATCGTTTTACCAAACAGAGAAGGAAAGACACGTTCACGCAACCTAGCATCTTGAACATATGGTCGTGTCATGAATGGCGATAAAATCTTGGCAGTCTCTATACAACGACGTACAGGAGAAACAATAATGTTATTTGGAGCAAATCGCCGTAAAAGGGGAATAAGTTTTATGATCTGCAATTTCCCCTTCAAAGTCAATGTCACATCTCTTTCATTCATATATATACCAGGATGTCTGAGTACAGATCCATGACGCATAAATACTACTTTTTTCATTTAGAAATCACTCTTGTTTCAACTATTTTTCAACTAAATAATCTTCTAGCACTAGGAAATCTAGATTAGAAGTAAATAGAGCCATAACAGCATCAAGAGGTTGCTCTATAATGGGCTTTCCTCTCAAGTTGAAAGATGTATTTATAATTACTGGTATTCCTGATATTTTCTCAAACTCATCTACTAGAGTGTAAATAAAATAATTGGATTTACGGCTGACAACCTGTACTCGTGAAGTTCCATCTACATGAACGACAGATGGAATACTCTTTGTGGTCTCAGGCAATGCATTACAACAAAAAAGCATATAAGGATCTTTTTTCCCGACAAAGAATCTATCAAAAGCGTTACATTTAACAATAGGTGCAATTGGTCTAAAGCCTTCACGCGACTTTATTTCATTGATGCGTTGAAGCATTTTGGGGTCTCTATTTGTCTCATTATATATTCGTCCGTTCGCTACACAGTTTAGAGCAACTCCACCAGCCATGCAAATATTTTTTTATCCTGTTTCTTTTTGATAGTAGTGCAGGAGATTAATTAATATTTTTTCTAAAATTACTTGCAATGTCTTCGCGATATCACAATGATAACCATTAATATTTTTTGATGCTTTACGAGGAAATCCAAGTATCTCTTTTACTTTTAAAAAAATTTTGTTTAAGGAGCTTGTAATTCCCTTTGTCATCATAAACAATAAATTCTCTAAATTTCTGCTCGTATTTAGCTTTTCCATATGCTAACAGTCCCATCACTTTATATTCATCCATGTAAGCATTGAATCCCAAAAATTTGGTAATAAAAGAATATAAATAACCTAATGAATTTGGGATATTAAATTTCTTCAAGGAAATAATTTTATTATTATCTCCTAAGTAAAGTTGAGTAGAGGAATCTTCTCCACTGCCATCAACCACAAGAATCAAACTCTCTTCAAAACCAGAACAGTAAAAGGCAGACGCAGCATGGCAAAGGTGATGATTGAAACTTATAAATGGCTTGCTTGAAAGAGAACCTATGGGAAGATGTTCCCTCATTGAGCAGAGCAAATCATATCTGCCTGTCAATGCACGTTTAGAGTTTAACAAACCCCAAAAAGCACTTATCTCATCAATAAAAGGCGTTTTCTTTTGTCCAGTCAAGCTTCTAATACTATCCAAACAATGAAGCCATTTGTTGTAAGAATAACCAATCATATCTATGTCATAAGCTGTCATTCCTAGATACTCTAAACCACTGTAAATAGATTTGAAGGGTATGTATACGTTTGAATAAGGTGTATAACGTTTCCCCCCTTTTATACCCGTATGTCTTTCTTCCTCGATAGCAAATAATAATTGACCATTGCTCACAATTGCAATCGATGGGTGTTCAAAAAAACTATTAATTCCTAATATATTCATAAATTCACCTTTATTAGCTACGGGATTCCTTTTTACAGATTAGCATTAATATCAGTAATGAACTTTTCTGATATCTTCATGTAGTCCTTAATCAATTGAACTATGAAGTCAGCATTAAACAAATCAGTTTTGTAGTTAAAGATACCAGACAAACCTTCAGAACTTGCTTTCATGCTCAGCAAAAGAGGATACTTTGCTATACCAGAATCTATATTCGTATATCTTGACTGAATATTTGGAATTGATAATGGTGGGTAGTTTTCATACTGAAGAGTAAACCTTACTTGTAGTTGCAGAAGTTCCATATAATTTTCGTCCCATATAGGTTGTTCTGGATCGACAAGTGCGAAAGGCAACTCCTGATGTGAATAAGCTCCTAGAACTACTTCCTGAACTCGATTTAGTAATTCCTTATAAGTAAGATTTCCCGATAAATTAGTGCATAGAATTTGAACATTCGTAAAAAATCCAATTACTCCCTGAAAATCTTTATTACTACGGTTAGAAAAGAATGAAGCTACGAGAATGTTTTCTTTTCCTGTATACTGATGCAATAGCAGTTTAAAAACTGCTAGAAGTGTCATAAATAGTGTTACACCTTCAGTTTGGCTAAGATTTTTTAATCTCTTATAGAGTAAGTTTGAAAATGTAAATTGTTGGCATGCACCTTTACAAGAACCCTTAATAGTTTGTCTTTTTAATCCAAATTTTTCTATTAAGGGTAAAGATAGTGAAGCTTTATCTAGCTGTTGTCTCCAATAGTCAAGTAGTTTCTGAAAATATTTACCTTTTAAACGTTTTTGCTGCCAAAGGGCAAAGTCTGCATATTGTCTAGAGAGTTCTGGCAGTGGAGAAGGTTGCCGAGCTGAAAACGCCTGATAAATTACTGATATTTCTTTGAGCAAAATACTCAATGACCAGCCATCAAATATGATATGATCAACAACAAGTAGAAGGATATTTTCTTGTTCACTCAGGCAAAATAGTTTCAATCGTATGAGTGGATCTTTGGATATATCGAAGGGTCTTTGAAATTCTTGAGCAATATACTGATTGACCCGCTCCTCTCGGTCATTCTTTGAAAGATTACTTAACTCCAAAACTGGTAGGGACAGAATTAGCTCTTTTCTAATAATTTGAGTTGGATGTCCATCTATAGCGATAATGTTAGTTCGTAAAGCTTCATGCCGACGTACAATTTCGTTAAAGGTTTGCTCCAAAGTTACTACATTAAGTTGACCTGTTAAACGTATGGCTACAAAAGGATTGGTAACGATCCTTTTAGCATTAGATACCTGGCGAGACCAGCGTCGTTGTTGTGTGAAAGACAGAGGCAAATTATTTTTCGGTAAGTTTGGACTGGGAACCATCAGTAAGACTTTTGAAGCCTTCTGCAATCCATCAATATGATCTGCAATTTTCTCAATAGTAGGCTTTTCCAATAGGCTGCGCAAAGATAGCTCACAGTGAAAAAGTTCACTTATTTTGAACAGTAATTGAGTGGTTAAAAGTGAGTGTCCCCCGATCTCAAAGAAATTGTCCTGAACACTAACTTGCTCCAAACCCAATATATCCGCCCAAATAGCAACTAAAACCTCTTCTGTGGGAGTACGGGGTGGTACAAAGCAGGTATCGAGGCTGCGGCAGGAAGAATCCGGGAGAGGCAAGGCATGACGGTCTATTTTCCCATTGGGGGTTAGGGGCATAGCCTCCAACATGATAAAAGCTGTAGGCATCATATAATCAGGTAACTTCCGCTTGAGAAAGCGGCGTATTTCACTGGTGTCAACAGTCTGTTCAGTGGGAATGATATAGGCGACTAGACGCTTGTCGCCAGGGATATCTTCTCTGGCAATGACCACACTCTCCCGTACTACTGGATGTTGCCCTAATACAGTTTCAATTTCACCCAGCTCAATACGAAAGCCACGAATCTTCACCTGATTATCAATCCGACCGATAAACTCAATGTTACCGTCAGGTAAATAGCGACCTAAGTCTCCTGTTTTGTAGAGCCTTGCTCCAGGTTCATCGCTAAAGGGATTGGGAATAAATTTCTCAGCCGTTAATTCGGGTCGATTCAGATAGCCTCCTGCTAAACCTGCACCACCTATATGTAATTCACCGGGTACACCAATCGGTACAGGTTGGAGATGAGTATTAAGTATATATGCCACTGTATTTTGGACAGGTATGCCAATTGGAGTATTGCGGTTACTTACAATCTCAGTGTTGACAGAATATAATGCGGTGCAAATCGTAGTTTCACTAGGTCCATAACCGTTAATGACTTGCAAATTAGGAATTTTATCGCCAATTCGTACCAATAATTGCTCCGGAATTGGCTCTACTCCAACGAGTAACCTTCGCCAAGAAACCTTTTCTGATTCTTGTTCTAACCAATCCGCCATTTCGTTCAGCATAAATGGAGGAATATAGATACTGCTAATCTGGTTAGCCTTTAGCCATTCAGCATGAGATTTGGCATCAAGACGGACACGCTCTGGAACAATGAACAATGACCCACCACTCAACAGGGATGAAAAAATTTCATAGACTGACACATCAAAACTAATTACAGTCCACAAACTACATCTATCTCCGACAGAAAGAGACTTCCGCTCTTGAAAATCAGTTAATAAATTAACAACTCCAATATGCTTACAACAAATTCCTTTAGGCTTTCCTGTAGTCCCTGAAGTATAAATGATATAAGCTAAGTTGTCTGAATTAATATCATTTCTAAGATTTTCTTGGCTCTGTTCTGCAATACTTCTCCAATCTTTATCCAAATCAACAACGCGCACTTGGTGTATGGATAACTTCTCAACTAATTGACCCTGAGTAAGCAGCACTGGCGTAGCAGAGTCTTCAAACATAAATATCAAACGCTCTTGGGGATAGCTTGGATCTAGTGGAATGTAAGCACCACCAGCCTTGAGAATACCGAGAATGCCTACAATCATCAAGGGCGATCGCTCCACGCAAATCCCCACCAGCACCTCTGGTTCTACACCCAACTTTTGCAAATAGTGGGCTAACTGATTCGCCCTCCCATTCAACTCCTTATAAGTCAACTGTTGGTCTTCAAACACCACAGCTACTGCATCAGGAGTTTGCTCAACTTGTTCCTCAAACAACTGATGAATGCACTTATCTTGAGGAAACTCGGCTTGAGTATCATTCCACTCCACCAGTAACTGATGTCGCTCGGCTTCCGTCAATAGGGACAATTCCGAAACTCGCTGTTGAGGGTTCGTGACAATCCCCTCCAGTAAAGTCTGAAAATGCCCACTCATCCGACCTATTGTTGCTGCATCAAATAGGTCTGTGTTGTACTGCCATACTCCTTTTAACCCTTGCTCCGTTTCTTCCATCAATAGAGTCAAATCAAACTTGGCTACGGTATTCTCTATCTCTAAAGGAATTAGATTTAAATCAGGCAACGCTAACTTTTCCTGCGGCGTATTCTGCAATACGAACATGACCTGAAATAGAGGGCTGTGGCTCAGAGACCTCTCCGGCTGCAACGCTTCTACCACTTGCTCAAACGGCACATCCTGATGACCATAGGCATCCAAAGCCACCTGTCGTACCTGTTCCAACAGTTCTTGGAACGTAGGCTCTCCCACCAGATTCGTGCGTAATACCAAAGTGTTGACAAAAAAGCCAATCAAAGACTCTGTTTCAATCCGATTGCGATTGGCAATCGGAGAACCAACAACAATATCTTCCTGCCCACTGTAACGATACAACAAGACCACAAAAGCGCCTAACAAAGCCATGAACAGAGTCACCTCTGCTTTCTGAGTTAGGGTTTTTAACTCCTGAGTCAGTTCGGCATTTAGCTCAAAAGACTCGCTACGTCCTTGAAAAGTCTGTACTGGAGGACGAGGGCGGTCAGTTGGCAGTTCTAACAACGGTGGAATCCCTTGCAGTTGTTGCTGCCAATAGTTGAGTTGACGTTCAAGCACTTCTCCACTCAGCCATTGTCGCTGCCAATCAGTGAAATCTGCATATTGGATGGACAGGGGAGATAGGGGAGAAGCCTCTCCTCTGGAGAATGCTGTATAAAGCCGGGAAAACTCTTGCAGGAAAATCCCGATTGACCAACCATCAGAAACAATGTGGTGCATCGTCACCAACAGGACATGAGACTCTTCACCCAACTGTAGTAGCGTGACACGCAACAGCGGACTCTTGACCAAATCGAACGATCGCAGTGCTTCTTCTTTGCCTAATCGTCTTACTTCAGCCGCCTGCTCCTGTTCTGCTAATCCTCGCAAGTCCACTACTGACAAGTTTCCTGTCCAGGTTGAGCCAATCACCTGAACCGGAGAGCCATTAACTCTCTCAAAGGTTGTGCGTAGCACCTGATGACGCTGCAAAACTTCCTGAATTGCCCTGTCTAAAGCAACTCTGTCCAGTTTACCCATCAGACGTAGGGCTAGGGGAATGTTATAAATTCCCCTGGCTTCTTCTAACTGCTCAATAAACCACAATCGTTGTTGGGCAAAAGAAAGGGGTATCTCCCCCTCTCGTGACACAGGAACAATGGCTGGTGGGAGCAGACTTGGGGTTTGACTGCGATTAGCCTCAATCAACTCACCTAACTCAGCTAGAGTAGGTGCTTCAAATAAGCAACGTACTGGTAACTCCACCGAAAAGGTTTCCCGCAATCGCGAGATAACTTGAGTGGCTAAAAGAGAATGTCCCCCCAACTCAAAGAAGTTATCGTAAATCCCAACTTGTTCTACTCCTAGAAGATTGCTCCAAATCGCGGCTAAGACTTCCTCTGTCGGTGTACGAGGTGAAATAAAACTAGCATCGGAGCTGAAGTTAGAGGAATCGGGACTCGGTAATGCTCTTCGATCTATTTTCCCATTCGGCGTCAGGGGCATAGCCGCCAACATGACAAAAGCTGAAGGCATCATATAATCCGGCAACTTTTGCTTGAGAACGCCACGTAGTTCCCGAACGCTAATTGTTTCTTGACTAGGAACTACATAAGCCACCAAACGTTTAGTCTCCCTCTCATCGGACTGAGCAATAACCACACAATCTTGTACGGCTTCATGTTGCCCTAATACAGTTTCAATTTCACCCAGCTCAATACGGAAACCTCGAATCTTCACCTGATTGTCAATCCGACCCAGAAACTCAATGTTTCCGTCCGGTAAATAGCGAACCCTATCTCCTGTTTTGTAGAGCCTTGCTCCAGGTTCATCGCTAAAGGGATTGGGAATAAATTTCTCAGTCGTTAAATCAGGTCGATTCAGATAGCCTCGTGCTAAACCTGCACCCCCAATATGTAATTCACCTGTAACACCAATCGGTACAGGTTGAAGCTGAGAGTCAAGAATATAAACTTGAGTATTAGCAACCGGACGACCAATGGGAGGAGCCTTTTCACCCTCCCGCTTCACTAAAGCATAAGTCGAATAAACCGTATCTTCCGAAGGACCATACAGATTAAACAGTTGCTCAATACTATCCTGTTGATAAATAAGTTGTACTAGCCGTTGAGGTAAAGCTTCCCCAGCCAAGTTAACCGTGCGGACTCCAGCCGGAATACCCTTAGCTCTTAATAACTCCGCGATCGCCGAAGGCACTGTATTAATTAATGTTACCTGATCAGCCCCAGGCAACGTTGGCAGATGCAATACATTTTCCGCCAGAATAATCGTGCCACCACAGCTTAACGGCACAAATAACTCGAACACCGAAATATCGAAGCAAAAAGACGTTGATGCTAGAACTCCAGCCAACTGTTCTGTGGTAAACACCTCTGTTGCCCAACTCAAAAGAGCCATAACACTGCGATGTTCAACGGCTACTCCTTTGGGTTTACCTGTTGAACCGGAAGTGTAGAGGACATAAGCTAAGTTGTCAGATTGAACATTCTTGGTTAAATTCTCAATACCTTCTCCTGCCAAATTCTCATGAGTATCCAGAGCAACCACTTGTGCCGAACACCGAGGAAGCCCCTCAACCAGTTTCTGTTGAGTTAATAGTAACGATACCTGAGCATCTTCCAGCATCAAAGCCAAACGCTCTTGGGGATAACTGGGATCTAAAGGTACATAAGCCCCACCCGCTTTGAGAATTCCCAGCAGTCCGATTACCATTAGAGGCGATCGCTCCACACAAATCCCCACCAATGTCTCGGATTCCACCCCCAACCTTTGTAAATAATGGGCTAATTGATTCGCCTTCGCATTCAACTCCCGATACGTTAGCTGCTCATCGGCACAAACTAGCGCGACTGCATCAGGCGTTTTCTCCACCTGTTCTTCAAACAACTGATGGATACACTTAGTCTTGGGATAATCAACCTGAGTCTCATTCCACTCCACCAACAATTGATGTCGCTCGGCTTCCGTTAATAGGGGCAGTTCAGACATTGATTGCTCTGGATTAGCCACAATCCCTGCCAACAGCGTTTGGAAATGTCCGAGCATCCGAGTAATTGTGGTTCCATCAAACAAATCACTGTTATATTCCCAAACCCCTCTCAGCCCTGATTCCTTCTCCTCTATAGCTAAGGTTAAATCAAACTTAGCCGTAACACTCTCTATCTCTAAAGGACTCAACGTTAAACCCGGAAGCTGCCAATCCTCAGATCCAGCATTCTGTAAAACAAACATCACCTGAAACAGCGGATGGTAACTCAGGTTCCGTTCCGGTTGGAGTTCCTCCACCAACTTCTCAAATGGCAAATCCTGATGCGAATAAGCCTCTAACGTAACCTGTCGTGTCCGCTTGAGTAATTCTCGGAAGCTAGGATTACCGGAAAGGTCAACTCGCAACGCTAACGTATTCACAAAAAAGCCAATCAGAGACTCAATTTCCCGGCGATTGCGACCCGCAATTGGTGTGCCAACCACAATATCGTCTTGATGACTGTAACGACTAAGAAGAGTGACAAACGCCGCTAACAACGTCATAAATAGAGTGGTTCCCGACTGATGACCCAGTTTCTTAAGCTGCTGTGTCAGCGTCCCACTCAGTTCAAATGTCTTAGTACCGCCTCGGAAGGTTTGAGAGGGAGGACGAGGGCGGTCAGTCGGCAAGTCCAACAAGGGTTGCGCTCCAGCTAATTGCCGCTGCCAATACTCAAGCTGAGTTTCCAGTACTTCCCCTTGTAACCATTGTCGCTGCCAGTGGGCAAAATCGGCATATTGGATGGGCAGGTTGGGCAAACAAGCAGATTTTCCACCAGAAAAGGCGGCATAGAAGTGGGACAACTCCCGGAAGAAGATCCCCATTGACCAACCATCCGAGACAATGTGGTGCATCGTCACCAACAGGAGATGAGAGTCCCTTGTCAACTGCAACACCATAACCCGCAGGAGTGGACAATGAGCCAAGTCAAAGGGACGCTGATTCTCCTCTTGGACTAACCGTTGTACCTCAGTAGTTTGTTCAACTTCAGACAACCCCTGCAAATTCACCCTAGAAATAGGGATGTTTACCTGGGAATGAATGACCTGGACAGCCACTCCATCCACCACAGAAAAGGTAGTACGCAGACTCTCATGGCGCTTGACAATTTCAGCAATTGACTGTTCCAGAGCAGCTTCATCCAGGGTTCCACTGAGCTGAAAGACCGATAAAATATTGTAGGTGGTGTTTTGTCCGTCTAATTGATTGAGAAACCACAATCGTTGTTGAGCAAAGGATAAAGCCAGTTCTGCTTCTCTAGAAATGGGTTGAATCGGAATTGCCGGAGATAAATTCGAGTCCTGAGAGCGAATCGTTTCAATCTGTTTACTTAAATCTGCGACTGCCGAAAAGTCAAACAAACAGCGTATTGGCAGTTCAAGGGAGAATAGCTCACCCACGCGAGAAATAACTTGAGTGGCTGTTAACGAATGCCCCCCCAACTCAAAGAAATCATCATAAATCCCCACTTGCCCTAATCCCAAAACCTCTGCCCAAATACCTGCCAATAGTTCCTCTACTGGAGTACGAGGAGCAACAAAACTCTCGGATTCCCCAACCTTTGCCCAGTCTATTTGAGGTAATGCCTTGCGGTCTACTTTACCATTGGGAGTTAACGGCAGCGCTTCTAACACCATGAAACCGGACGGTATCATGTAAGCGGGTAACTTCTGTTTAAGAAAGCGACGCAAATCATCAACGGCAATGGTGTGTCCTTGACGGGGAACGACATGGGCAACTAAACGGTTACCCCCAATATCATCGGACTGAGCAATAACCACACTATCTTGTACTGCTGGATATTGTCCCAACACCGCTTCGATTTCACCGGGTTCAATCCGGAATCCGCGAATCTTCACCTGGTTGTCAATCCGACCCAGAAACTCAATGTTCCCATCCGCTAAATAGCGAACTTTATCCCCAGTTTTGTAGAGCCTTGCTCCGGGTTCATTACTAAACGGATTGGGAATAAATTTCTCAGTCGTTAATTCTGGACGATTCAGATAGCCTCGTGCTAAACCAGCCCCTCCTATATGTAATTCCCCTGGTACACCAATTGGTACAGGTTGACGTTGAGAGTTGAGAATGTAAACCTGTGTATTGGCGATGGGGCGTCCGATAACGGATTTGAGTTGAGATACGCTGATATCACAAACCGTACTATCTACAGTGCATTCAGTCGGGCCATAAACATTGAAAAAATGGCTCTGTTTGGCTTGGCTCAAACGTTTCCACATCGATGGGTTGATTTGTTCTCCACCAACCAGTACATACTGAGGAGCAATATTACTTTCGAGTAAACCTGCTGAAATCAGCAATCCCAACTGGGATGGCGTGCAATCCAATACATCGATCTGGCGACGCTGTAGATAAGATAACAGGGCAGCTCCATCCAAGCGGAGTTCCTCTGGTATGATCTCAAGGGTGTGACCTGATACGAGCTGAATGATTTGCTTAACAGACGTATCAAATCCTAATGATCCATTCAAGCTGACTCGAAGTTGGTCTTTTTCCTGAGCCGCATAAATAGTTTGATCAAGACCCATGGCTAGATTCAGCACTGAGCCATGCTCAATCATGACTCCTTTGGGCTGTCCGGTTGTGCCTGACGTGTAGATAACGTAAGCTAAATTATCACCTTTTACGTCACTCCCCAGGTTTTCGTCAGACTCTTGAAGAATTGCCCCCCAGTCTGTATCACAACAGACGATACGAGGCTTATTCTCAGGCAACCTAGCCACCAACTTCTCTTGAGTCAACAACACTGGCATCTGTGAATCAGACAGCAAGTGAGCTAGACGCTCTTGGGGATACTCCGGGTCTAAAGGCACATAAGCTCCACCTGCCTTGAGGATTCCCAGAAGACCTACTATCATGAACAGCGATCGCTCCATACAGATGCCCACCAGCATCTCTGGTTTCACACCCAACTTTTTCAAGTAATGAGCTAACTGATTCGCCTGCTGATTAAGCTGCCGATAGGTCAACTGTTGGTCTTCAAACACCACAGCCACAGCATCAGGTGTTTTCTCTACTTGTTCCTCAAATAACTGATGAATGCATTGAGCCTGGGGATACTCAGCTTGAGTATTGTTCCACTCCACCAACAATTGATGTCTTTCGGCTGCCGTTAAAAGTGGCAATTCACCCAGACACTGTTGAGGATTAGCAGTGAACCCCTCAAGTAACGTCTCTATATGCCCCAACATCCTAGCGATTGTCACATCATCAAAGCGACGGGAATCATAGTCAATTTTCAGTGACAACTCTGACTCACCATAGACGGCTAGGTTGAGAGGATAGTTAGGCTGTTCCAGAACCTCAAATTCCCGATCACTCCACTTTTCTCCCTGCCTTTTAAGAGCAGCATTTAGTCCATAGTTCTCAAACATCAGAAGGCTCTCAAACAAGGGTTCTCCCCTAGGGACTTCACTCCACTCCTGAATCTTCACCAGAGGGGTGTGTTGATAATCCCGCCAACCAATCCATTGGGTTCGTAGTGCCTTCAGCCACGGCATTAGAGGCAAATCAGGATTCACCTGAACTCGCATCGGCAGGGTATTGATAAAAAGACCCACCATCGACTTCATACTGCCGAGTCCTGAGTGTCTACAGGCTCTTGTCGCCCCAAAAACGACATCATCCTTGCCGCTATAGCGATTCAGCAGTAAAGCCCAAGCTCCCTGAACCAGGGTATTCAGCGTGAGTTGGTGTTCCTTGGCTAAAGCGTTTAAGGCTGAAGTGCTTGTCGTTGAAAGATGGATTTTCTGTGTGCTGTATGACACAGGTTGTGTTGAACCCTTTGCTCCCAATAGATGGATAGGTTCAGCAAACCCCCGTAATTGCTGCCGCCAGAATTCTTCGGCTTGGGTTAGCGACTGCTGTTGCAGCCAATCAATATAATCTTGATAAGGACGAACCTCTTTTAATTGAAGCTCCTGGTTTTGGTCAAAGGCTTCATAAAAGGCAAAAACCTCTTGGAGAACAATTAAAGCTGAACGACCATCCAGTAAAGCGTGGTGGAACGTCCAAACCAGCTTGAACTCGGCTTCAGACCACTGAAAAAAGGCTAAACGCATCAGGGGGGCTTCTGTGAGGTCAAATCCCCGCAGGCGATCGCGCTGAAGATAAGCTTGGAGTCGGCTTTCCTGTTCAGATTTGGACAATCCCCGCCAGTCTTGCTGTTCTAATGGCAGTTTCCCCAGCTTGGATACCAACGGCTGGAGGTGATGGGAATCATCCCAATGAAAGCTAGTCCTTAAGATTGAGTGTCGCTCTACAACTCGCTGCCAACTTTGGCTCAAAGCCGAGACATTCACTTTTTCACGCAAGCTGCCAATTACCTGCTCAATGTAAACCCCAGACTGCTGCTCATATAGGCTATGAAACAGCATTCCTTGTTGCATTGATGACAATTGAGAGTTAACAGGCACTGTTATAAGACTTCCACGCTTTCTTGCATTTATGAAAGACCGTCAAGGTTAGGACAGCAGAAATTAAGCCGACAAAGGCTTATTCACCCTTTCACCCGTTTCCGATTAAACTAAGCTTCAGATAATCTACGGACAGTCAGTTTTAGGATAAAGACGGGGGCGTTTTTGGCTCCGTCTCAATTCCTTGTCGATATCATACAGACATTTTCAACATATAGTTTCGGTAATGTTAAATCTTTACAAATTTTTTATATTCTTTGGGGTTACAGCATTGTGGTGATTATAGACAATCCCCAAAAACTCGATATTATTCTCTAGGAGGAAAGCAACGCCTCTAAATCAGAAAGTATCTGCTCCAAACGCTGCTGCTTGTG
>Ga0207419_1000948_pt1 | contig 23762 bp, 25 predicted proteins | sample ElkSloMetagenome_4_FD_184723 | JGI IMG/M metagenome (GOLD analysis project Ga0207419, IMG submission 184723) | Hot spring microbial communities from Elkhorn Slough, Monterey Bay, USA - MD2A (version 2) | ecosystem: Environmental > Aquatic > Marine > Intertidal zone > Estuary: Microbial mat ... | reverse complement strand
AGAAAGAAATAAAGCCTAATTGTTGTTTTCGTGGCTCTTCTAAACAGATATACGTTTTTTATTACTTACCATAACGCTTAAAAACAACTTATAATTCTTAAAAAATATTTTTTATTATACTTATAATTAAGTAGTTGTTTAATGCACAACCTTACCTAATAATTGCCAAATGATACACGGGTATTATAACTTTTTTAAATTGAATTTTTAGTATCAACTTAAATTTCTTAATCAGGTTTATAAGCATAGAGAGATTTAATACAATAATTTATTTAAATATTTCAATATGATAAATGTACGGGAAACTAAAAGGTTGAAAAAGGAATTAGATGAAACTCCTCAGGATTATCAGGCAATAATTGATAATACCTCTTTAGCAATTTGTATTACAAATGCGGAAGGAAACTACATGGCGGTTAATGAAAATTATTGTTTACTATATGGATTTCATAAAAGAGAGCTGATAGGCAAAAGTTTTTTAATGGTAGTGCCGGAGCAAAAGCATGTACAATTAAAAAATACCCATTCTTCTTTTTTAAAAAATAAAAATGAGATTTTGCGTGGGTGGGATGTGATGAATAAAAAAGGTGAAATATTTAAGATATGGGCTGATGCAGGCTATAGTAATAAAATAAATAATGCCCCACATAAAATAACTTTTGTACAGCCAGTAGATGAAGAGCTGTCGAATAAGTTGAAGGAAAATTTTGAAAATAGAAATTCATTGCAAATATAAATTACGGGTATTTTGCGGTAGGTTGCTATACTTACCGCAAAATCACCTTTTGGGCTTCTGGCCGTGTTAGCTTTGCTGGCAAGGTCAGAAGTTTTTTTATGCTTTAATAGAAGTTAATCCAGCGCTGGCTTATCCATTGCCCAATTAATAGCAGCCCAAATATGATTTAAAAATAGCTCATTCTCATAATTATCTTCTCGATGCCCTATGCCTGTATAAAAGGCCCTGCCACCATCATACTCATGATACCAGATGAAGGGATGCTTTCCACCCATTTTACCGCCTTCATAACTACTTTCATCTAAATGAGCCAATACATTTACTTTCTCATTGAAAGATTTAAAATTATACCATTCATCCAGTTTTTTCCATTTGGCGGGTAGCATAGCTGTGGAAGGATGTATTTGATTGGTTATTTCTATAATCGCCTCTTGCTGTTTAGGATGACTATCAAAATAGGCACCCACTAGTTTGTTGTACCAGGGCCATTCATATTCTGTATCTGTAGCAGAATGAATACCCACAAAACCTCCTCCTGATTGAATATATTTTTTAAAAGCTTCTTGCTGATCTTCGTTAAATACATCTCCGGAAGTATTTAAAAAGACAATGGCATTATATAGTTCGAGGTTATCATTGTTGAAAAAAGTGGCATCGGCTGTTGTATCTACAGCTACATTATGTGAAGCTCCTAACTTAAGTAAAGCCAGCTTACCGGCTTCAATGGATTGGTGATGATAACCTTCAGTTTTAACAAATACCAGTATTCTATTATCAGGTTGTGCAAATAATAAAATAGCTGGCAATGAAAGCAAAAATAGGAGTATAAGAGGTTTATGTTTCATGAGGTAATTTTAAATGTAGGGTGAACTGGGTGAAGTTTATCAAATAAAAAAGGCCACCGTATAGATGACCTTTTAATTTAATACAGTTTTTTTTACATTGGTTTTATTCTAATGTTTCGGAACCATACATCATTGCCATGGTCTTGTAAGCCAATATGACCTTCAGAGTATTTGGCAAAAGGTTCAAATTCTGAAAATTTGCTGTTTTCAACCATTTCGTTCCAGTCATCAGTCCATAGGTGATACTCTACCACTTGCTCTCCATTCATAAAATGAACTACGGTACCTTGATATTTCATTATTCGCACCTTATTCCATTCGCCGGCGGGATTGGCATTTTGAGGATCAGCAGGAATTAAGTCGTAAAGAGAACCAGCCTTTCTATTGCCCTCTTTGCCAAGCATCGCGTCCGGGTGTTTTTCATTATCCAAAATTTGCATTTCAGGAGCAGATTTCCAAATTGGCTCACCCTCAATTTCTTTGGCCATGTAGAAAACACCGCTATTGCCTCCTTCAGAAATTTTCCATTCCATTTCCAGCATAAAATCATCATAAGTATCTACAGTGATTATATCACCGCCTCTTCCGCCGGCCTCTCCCTTGCCACTTCCTGCCAAATACAAAGTTCCATCTGTAATTGACCAGCCTTCTTCAGGGAATGATTCTCCGGCATAGCTTCTCCACTTATCCGTGCTGCTACCGTCAAATAGCGTTATCCATTCGTCTTCATCAGCTGTTGCTGCTTCACTGGTTCCATTTTCAGTATCAGTCATAGTAGTATCTTCAGCTTCACCACTTTTTTCACCACCTGGTTGGCAACCGGTCAAGATCAATCCTGATACTGCCAGTAATAATAACAAGTTGTACAAATGTTTTACAATTGATTTCATAATTTTTTTTCTTTTATGTTTTCACTTTAATTTTAAGCAATAAAATACTGAACAAAAATAGGGTTTATGTCAATAGATTACCTAATTATTTTGTATAAATATTTAGGATAAACGACTTCCTATCTTTTCCAGAAGGCGTTTAGTAGCCATTATTCCTTCATCCTCACTTAAGTTTTTGCCTTCATACTCTACGCCAATATATCCCTTGTATCCGGCATCTTTTACGATTTGCAGCATTTTGCCAAAGTCAGTGTTAGTTTCGTTACCATTTTCATCAAAATCATGCGATTTTGCACTTACTCCTTTGGCATAAGGCATCAAATCTTTTACCCCTTCATATTTATCGTAGAAAACGTTTTTTCTGATCTTGAAATTGCCGAAGTCAGGTAAAGAACCACCGAAGGAGTTATTGAGCTGCTTCATTACCGAGCTTAGCCATTGCCCATCAGAACTAAAGCCCCCGTGATTTTCTACTATTATATTTATCCCGGCTTTTTCACTATATTCAATTAATTGGCCAAGTCCATCTACGGCAGCTTGCATTACATCTTCACGGCAACCTTTGCCCGCAGCATTTACTCGGATAGAATGGCAGCCAAGAAATTTTGCTGCATCTACCCATTTGTAGTGGTTTTCTACTGCTTGTATTCGTTCTTTATCGTTCAGGTTAGCTAATTGCCCTTCACGGTCTATCATAATAAGCACGTTTTCCACGCCATGATCATCTGTTCTTTTTTTAAGTTCTCGCAGGTAATTCATATCTTCGGCTTTGTCCTTAAAAAATTGATTGACATACTCTACGGCCGAAATGCCATAATCATTTTTAGCTTTTATTGGAAATTCTAGATTTGTAAGCTTGCCACCAAATAATGACTTATTGAGTGACCATTCTGCTAATGAAATATCAAAAAATAAGTTTTTGCTTTTTGCTTCGGCCAGCGTGCCAGGAAGTATACTGGCTACAGCTCCTGCTTTAGCCATATTTTTTATAAATGTTCTTCTGCTTTGGTACATCGTTGTTTCGTTTTAAACTTTTAATATTGGTAAAAAAATTGGATGGTAAATTAAGAAGTGAAAATTAATGAAAATTTTTGCAATCCGCTAAAATTGAATGTGAAACTATTATAAATATGAAAAATTTCTACTTTAATTATAGGTGGTTTAAAATATTAGCACTATTTAGTGAAAATGGAAATAGAAAAAATAAAGCACCTATGACTCTCCGCCAATCGGCGGAGGAGGCAAAGCAGGGTGTGAAATTAAACCTCGAAGTCTCGGGGTTATTTTTTAATTATTTAAACTGCGATATTTCAGTAATTAAATTTTTTAATGAGTATCATAACTTATTCGTTCAGTCCATGTTAATAATTAACATAAGCAATAATTTTAATTTATTGTAAATTTTTTATTAAAGACTTTATGATTTAATAAAAATATGGTAATTTTGATGTAAAATATTACTTGATAGTCAGGTATTATTAAAATTTTATCAGAGAGAAATTTTTAAAATATTTTTTTCGTTTTTTCTATTAACAACCAAAATTTATTACGCCATGCAATTAAGTACAAAAATTTTAGACCAGTATTTTTTAGATCAAATTAAAAAGAAGGGCCACAAAGCGAATAAACTTGAAGTTACTCAGTTTTTTGAAGACATGGGTTGGAGAATGTACGATTTCGACTACATGTTACAAAGCTTCAAAAATTGGAGGAGTAAAAAATAGTTGATTTTTAATTTTTTAATATTTGTAATACTTCCATTACAACCTTTCATTTTTACAGCCCTTTAATTTCTCAACTCATATACTGTTCGAGATATGATGCTTCGCCCGAGGGTAATTTCATCGGCATATTCTAAATCACCGCCGATGGGTATACCGCGGGCGATTGTACTTATTTTAATATTTGAATCTTTTAGTTTTTTAGAAATATAAAATGCCGTGGTATCTCCTTCCATGGTGGGGCTCAACGCGAAAATAATTTCTTGTACCTTCTCATTTTCATTATTACTTACTCTTTTAAGCAAAGATTCAATATTTAAGTCGCTTGGTCCAATACCAGCAACTGGTGCAATTACCCCACCCAATACATGATAAAGCCCCTGGTATTGTGAGGTATTTTCGATGGCAAGCACATCCCTGGTGTCTTCCACCACACAAATAATGCTTTTTATACGACGGCTACTAGTACAAATGCTGCAGATTTCCTGATCGGCTATATTGTGGCAATCTTTACAATACTTAATTTTATTTCGTAAATTTACCAATGCTTCACTTAGTAGTGCTGTAGTTTCTTCTTCTTCTTTTAATAGGTGTAGTACCAGGCGAAGAGCGGTTTTTTTCCCGATGCCGGGTAATTTGGAAATTTCATTTACCGCTTCTTCAACAAGCTTTGAAGGGAATTCCATAGCAATAGATTAAAGAATTTCTGCACTTATTCCTGCCTCACATATCCCTTGTCTCATGGGTTTCAATTCTTCAAAGGTGCCTTTTTTTACAGCACATTTTCCTTTATAATGAATTATCCATGTACATTGCTCCGCTTGATGCGGCGAGTGCTTACATACTTTTATCAGTGTTTCAATTACATGTTGAAAAGTATTATAATCGTCGTTAAAAACCACCAGGTCCTTTACATCTGAAGATAAAATTTCCTCTTTTACTTCTTGTAATACTTCTTCCTGGGTGCTTAATATCATAGACTTCCTGTTTTTTTTAGCAAAATTAATAAAAAATCTCCAATTTTGATTTTTTCAAAATCATACAACTGCATGAATCCAGCTATAGTTATCTTTATTATTGTTGCTTACTTCGGTTTACTTATTATCATATCTAATTTAACTAGTCGCAATGCTGACAGTAATGTTTTCTTTACTGCCAACCGTCAATCGCCATGGTTTTTAGTAGCTTTTGGTATGATAGGCGCTTCATTATCAGGGGTTACTTTTATATCGGTACCTGGTGAAGTGGGGAGTTCTTCGTTTGCTTATTTCCAGGTGGTGCTGGGGTACCTGATTGGCTATTTGGTAATAGCTACCGTGCTTTTGCCGCTTTATTACCGGCTCAACTTAATTTCTATTTATACCTATCTTCAGCAAAGGTTTGGGTTTTGGTCGTATAAAACAGGTGCTATATTTTTTCTTATCAGTCGTACCATTGGCTCAGCTTTTCGCTTATTTTTAGTGGCTACGGTTTTGCAAATTGCAGTATTTGACGCCTGGAATGTTCCATTTGAACTTACCGTTATTATTACCATCATACTTATCTGGATTTACACCTTTCGGGGAGGCATTAAGACTATTGTATGGACAGATACGCTACAAACCTTTTTTATGTTAACTGCTGTAGGTGTGAGTATTTATTTAATTGCCACGGATTTAAACTTAGGGTTTAGTGGCCTGATCAATACCGTACAGGAAAGCGGCTTTAGTAAAATATTTCATTGGGGTGTAAAATCAGAAAATAATTTTTACAAGCAGTTTTTGTCTGGTGTGTTTATCGCCATAGTGATGACTGGTTTGGATCAGGATATGATGCAGAAGAATCTCACCTGTCGAAATTTGAAAGATGCTCAAAAAAATGTATTTTGGTTTAGTGTAATTTTGGTTATCGCCAACCTGATGTTTCTATCATTGGGAGCTTTACTTTATGTGTATGCTCAGGCAAAAGGTGTGCCCATACCAGAGCGAACCGACGAACTATACCCGTTATTAGCTATTCAGCATTTTAGTTTGGCGGCAGGTATATTTTTCATTTTAGGTATTATTGCTGCTGCTTATTCAAGTGCAGACTCTGCTCTCACGGCACTCACAACTTCCTTTTGTGTTGACATTTTAAACTTTAATGAAAAACCGGAGAAAGATAAAAAACGAATCCGGATACGTGTGCATTTAATGTTCTCTGTTTTGTTGTTGTTGGTAATCATCGTGTTTAAAGTTATCAACAACGAAAGTGTGATCAAGTCCGTTTTTACTGCTGCTGGTTACACCTATGGCCCTATCCTGGGGTTATTTGCATTTGGCTTGTTTACTAAGTTTGCCATCAAAGATCGATACGTTTTGGTTGTAGCCATTTTGGCACCCATTATCAGTTTTATCCTAGACCTTAATTCTGCCAAATGGTTTTTTGGTTATAAAATTGGTTTTGAAATATTAATAATCAATGGTTTATTAACATTTATTGGTCTATTAATAATTAATCGCGGCTTCAATCCTCCTGATAATAAAGAAAAGTCTCATCATTAATGATTATTGCTAAGATGCTGTAAATCATTCATATACACAGTTTTGGCTTGTCAAAAATTCCCCAGTTGGGTAAAAATATCTACAAAAATATATCAAAAATCACGCTGAAAAAGCTTGGAATCCAGGTGGCATAAATTTTGAATAACAAAATCTACATTTTCACCAGCAGATAATTTTTCGCGGTTGCTTACACTTTTAATTAATCCGTGCTGCTATGAAAACGTGATAGTTAAATTTAAATATTTAGGATTATGAAGCAGTCACGTACCTATAAGCAAATGACAGCAGAGGAGAAAAAGCATTCCCTCTATTTATGGAATAAGTATTATCAGTCTTATTTAGAAGAAGATTTTCTTACTAGCTGGCATTATTGGAATGAGCGAGATAAGTATCTATCTCAAATAGGCGTTCAAAAGAGAAGAGCTAGAGAAGTGCTTGTATAATGTAAGCATTAATTTTTTTTAAATCTATAAGCCACGTTTTTTAAAAATGTGGCTATTTTTTTGTAATTTTTTTGCCAATTATTTTCAAATAGCGCTAATATTGCTACTTTACAAAATTAGATTTTTATGATTAGAAGGATTATTTTATTTTACAGTCTTGTTACATTTTTTAGTTTGAGCGCGCTAGCCGATGAAGGCATGTGGTTGCCAATAGATGTAAAAAATGCTATATACCTGGATATGAAGGAATTAGGCTTAGAGTTAACCCCAGAGCAGATATATAGTATTAACCAATCAAGTCTTACTGATGCTATAGTTTCATTGGGAGGGTTTTGTACCGGTGAAATTATTTCAGACCAAGGGCTTTTGCTCACCAATCATCATTGTGCAGATGGCGCCATACAATCACATAGCAGTGTAGAAAATGATTTACTTGAAAATGGATTTTGGGCTGCAAGTAAAGAAGAAGAGCTACCCAATGAAGGATTATTTGTCAGGTTTTTAGTGAGAATGGAAGACGTTACGGAGCAAGTATTGCAAGATGTAACTGCCGAAATGAGTGAAGAAGATCGAAATAATGCAGTAGAGGCTGCTATGGCTCAGTTGAAAAGAACCGCGGAACCCAATACTAATTACGATGTGGAAATTAAGCCTTTTTATGCTGGCAATAAATATTATTTATTTGTATATGAGACTTATTACGATGTTCGTTTGGTGGGAGCGCCGCCAAGTGCTATAGGAAACTACGGTGGAGAAACAGATAATTGGATGTGGCCACGTCATACGGGTGATTTTAGCTTGTTTAGAGTTTATTCTGGGCCTGATGGAAAACCAGCCCAATATTCACCTGAAAATATCCCTCTACAGCCAAAACATCACCTGCCAATTTCGCTTAAAGGATATCAGCCGGGAGATTTTACTATGACCATTGGTTTTCCGGGTACTACCAATAGATATATCACCTCTCATGGATTGAAATTAGCCATGGAGGTAAGTAATAAAGATCGGATCAATCTCATGCAGATTCGTCAAGATATTTTAAAGAAAGCTATGGATCAGGACGAGGAATTAGATATCATGTACCACTCTAAATATTTTGTAATAGCTAATTCTTTAAAATATTATAAAGGGCAAACAGAAGGAATAAAAAACAGGAACCTGGTGCAAAGACGACAAGACCTGGAAAATAAATTTGCTGCTTGGGTAGATGCTAAGAAAAAGCGACGAAAAGTATATGGCGATGTGATTGAGACACTCCAACAAGCATATGATAGCATTACAAAATATAACAGGGCACAAAACTATTACGGATATAGTATGTACCTGATGGAACTGGTAAGAACAGCTTCACAATTTACTCAGCTGGAATCCATCATCGCTACAGATACTTTGGATCAAGAGAAGTGGAGCGGTATAGCCCAAAGGGTAAAAGCTTCTATGGATGACTTTTATGCCGGCTATGATGCCACTTTAGATAAAGAAGTTTTTGCTGCACTTATGAAGCTTTTTCACAATAATGTGCCCAATAACTTGCAACCAGCCATTGTGAAACAAAAAGTGCAGCAATACAACAATGATTATGATGCCTGGGCCAATAATGCTTATGACAATTCAGTTTTTACTACCAGGGAATCACTTTATAAATTTTTGGATAGTCCCACTGAAAAAGCTTTGACCGAAGACCCGGTATATCAGGTAGCCAAACAAATGTCAACTTTTCGAGAGGAGATAAGTGATCTGGTATCGGAAGCTAACAGTAAATTAGCACGTACCCGAAGAAAATTTGTAGCAGGTTTAATAGAAATGAACCCGGAACGTAAATTTTATCCGGATGCTAATAGTACCATGCGATTATCGTATGGCACAGTACAGGGCTACAGCCCCAAAGATGGTGTGATCTACCAATATTATACTACCATGGGAGGTATTGCGCAAAAAGAAACACCTGGCGATGCCGAATTTGATGCTCCGGACGAGTTACTTGAAATTTATGAAGAAGAGACTTATGGCCGATATGATGCCAATGGTATTATGGAAGTCGATTTTCTGAGCAATAATGATATTACCGGTGGTAACAGTGGCAGCCCTGTGATCAACGGAAAAGGGGAATTGATAGGAGTAGCTTTTGATGGCAACTGGGAGGCCATGAGTAGCGACTTGGCTTACGAGCCAGCCTTGCAGCGCACCATAAGTGTAGATATTCGCTATGTATTGCTGGTTATTGATAAATTTGCAGAAGCAGGTCATCTGGTAAAAGAAATGACTTTGGTCAACTAACAAAAAAAAATTATCGACCTGACGAAATAGATTATTTATTTAATTAAATTAAGCCCCTGGGGAAGCCTCTGCAGGGCTTTTTTTGTAGGTATAAACTATACTTATTGTTTTTAGCGCAATAGATTTACAAAAGAGTTATTCTTTGATATTATCTTTATAATATTCATCAAATTTATGCTATTGTGAAAAATCAATTAACTGTAATTTTATGAGGATTATTAAAATTTTGCTGTTGATGCTCCTAATAATATTAATTGATAGGCGGGCTAATGGTCAAGTATATCTTGCTGATAAAACAGATAAGCCATACTATATTATCAATGATGAGCTGACCAACCAATGGATAAAAAATCTTCTGAGCAAACTGAAGAGTTCAACCTTCAAAATAGAGGAAAAACCAGTAAATAATATTCATAATTCGCGGATTACCGATACAATCAAAATCCTGAAAAGTGGTAGAACTGAAATTGAATTCTATATCACTGAGGATAGGTTAATTTTACAATCAGCAATAATTTTGGATACTACAATTGTATTAGACAATAAAATAAAAGTTGGTATTAGCAAGGAAACACTATCAAAAGCTGCGAAAGAAGAAATTAGTAATGACTTACTTAGGATAGGTAATTTAGAAGGGCAACAATATTTTGAATTTAAATTTAAAAATGAGATTTTATATTCCATCATATATTGTGGGATTCCTGATTAAATAGTATAGTAATTGAAAATAAAATTATCTAAAAGAGTGTAGATAAGCTCTTATAAAAAAAGCGCCACATTGTCAGGTGCTCAATTCTTAAGTCTTCTATTCCTTTACAGTATTAGCGGCTATTCCTGCCACTACACCACCCATTGTATAATACGCTACTGTTATCCATTTTTGCTTGTCAGACTTTTTTACGTAATTTTTATTTAGATTCATGAAGTTGGGAGCAATTAATGCCATTACTCCGGCACCTAAAACCAAGTATCGTTCCGGACAGTAACGGCCTTTTCAATTGGTCAACTATCCAAATTAGCAATGCTTCTATTGAAAACATATGGCTTCGCTGGTAGTTCAACTATTATGTTGAGGCATGATATACATATTACTCCTGCTGCCATTGGTTGGAAAGCAGCTTTAAATGAGCAAATGATTGTATTGACTTCTACCAAAAAAGAATGCATGGATATAGTATTCAAAAAAGCTAAATCAACTGGCTCTATTTTTGTTTTCGTACATAAACAAGACGGAAGTGTACAAAATATCCGTTATTTCAAATAGCTACTTTACTACTATAAAAGATTTTGTCGGATGCGATGGATAGTTGATTCATTAAAAAGATGCTTTTATTCATTGCAGGCTTTTATCATTTACCATTGCAGATTATTGCAGATTTGTAAATTCATTATAATTTTGTTCCTTTTGGCACTAACCTTTTCATTTTATGACTTATAATATTGAAGAATTCAATCAATTGATCAAAAATCGTCGTTCTATATATCCAAATATGTACACCGGTGAGCAAGTAGATGATGATGTTGTGAAACAAATGCTTGAAAATGCCAATTGGGCACCTAACCATCGGTTATCGGAGCCATGGCGATTCACCGTTTTCAAAGGGGAGGGGTTAAAAAAATTTGCAAGATTTCAATCAGAGCTTTATAAAAAAGTATCATCTGAAAAAGGAGATTTTAAAGAAGATCAATTTAATAAGTTAGCTGAAAAGCCTTTGTCCGCGTCTCATATTATTTCTATAGGAATGAATCGTGATGAAAAAGAAAGATTACCGGAAGTGGAAGAAATTGAAGCTGTAGCTTGCGCCTTACAAAACATGATGCTTACGGCAGAAGCCTACCAGATAGGTTGCTATTGGGGCTCCGGTGGAATTACTTACCTGCCGGAAGCTAAATCATTTTTTGATTTAGGCGAAAAAGACAAGCTGCTTGGCTTTTTATATATAGGTGTTCCTAAATTTAAACCGCCTAGAGGTAGACGTAAACCTATTGAAAATAAAGTACAATGGATAATTGATTAATTCAAATTTCACACTGATATTAATGAATTTGTTAATTCTTTAATTCTTGAAATTATTAGTAAATTTTAAAATTATAGCTATTCAGGTAGATAATCACTTTTTTTATTTTTGATATCCGTCGCTCAGTGACCATTAGTATATTGCAACCGTTACTTTTAAAGAGCTTTTCTATAATGGCAAATCATTTTTAAATACCATAAATCCAGCTCTTTAGCGTCACTTTTTACTTATATTGCAACGTATGAATACCACCCACCAGATAAGGAATATTATTTGCTTTTGCAATTGTAATAATGCTTTTAAAAGTCATTTCGGGCAATTTCATCTTTATCAAATTAATTTATGGCAGCCTGCCTAAAATATAATTGGCAAATAGCAAATGCGGAAAGATGTTTCGTTTTGTGAGGGGAAAAGTAGCCAATAATCTGTATGCAGAGAAAATCTATTTTATAGTTTATTGAAATTCAGATAAATAGGGTTGGGCTTTTTTTAAATTTTACCGTTTTGGAAATTTGATTTAGATATATTTTCCATCTTTTCTTTATTTTATTGTTAATATAATTGCTTTTTTAATAAAATATTTTTAATATAGCCAAATAATTACTATTGGTTGGCCAGTGTAAAAGATGGCATGGTTTCTGATTAATCGACTATTGAAATATTATGCTACTAATGTAATATTTACTATTATTACTACTTGGTAAATTGTAGAAAAAAGCTGTAATTCACTGATAATTAAAAACTTATTTAAAAATGAACAAGCAAGTTGAGTATTTTGAAAATGGGGACGTGCGCAAAGAATACTTCCTCAACGAAGAACATCAAATAGAGGGTGCATTCAAAGAGTATTATGAAAATGGTGAAGTATTGGTTGACTGTAAATATAAGGATGGAAAAGTTGATGGAGAAGCCAATATTTATAACGAAAGAGGAGAGTTGTTTTTGAAGTACCACTATGAAAATGGTCAAATAGTAAAAATGATGAAGATTTTTAAGAATTAATTTTATAGAAGTATTTTTTCAACTACTCATTTTTATTATTCTCTTAGAATGTTGCTACCCCTCTGAACAAATCATCTCTCATTTACTCTTATTTAGAAATATCGACAAGTATTTTTAATTGTTTTCTTCAAATACTTCAAATCAATAAAACATTAATCAGTTAATTGTATTGGTAGCTTAGCTCAAATTAACTATTTTTGCAATCCTGTTTTTGGCAGGCATTAGCAATAATTTCGGGGTGTGGCGCAGCCCGGTAGCGCGCTCGCATGGGGTGCGAGAGGTCGTAGGTTCAAATCCTGTCACCCCGACGAATACCAATCCAAATAAAATCAAAACCGTCTTTTATCAATATAGAAGGCGGTTTTTTATTTTTTTAATATCAAGTTAAAAAATTCCATATTTTATGCTGTTTTGCTTGTATAATAGTACTGCTTGAAGAGATTTCCGGTAGCATTGCAACCATTGACAGTAGATATAAGGTGCAGTGATGGAGCGTTTTTTGATGATTGTCCGCTGCCGCACATCTATGCCTCATAGCCGTACACCTTATAGTTATCTTAAATCATCTATGGGTTTGCAGCAGCTGATTTTATTTTTTGGCATGCATTGTGAAGGGCTATGATTCAATTAAATATTGTTTGTTATAATGTGGAAACATAATTTCTTGCTCGCCTTGCGAAGTTTTCGGCGCAACCGGTCTTCATTTGTAATTAATTTAATTGGTCTCTCCACTGGCATCACCTGTGCCGTACTCATCTATTTTTGGGTCAATAGTGAAATGCAGATGGACAAATTTCATCAGCAAGACCAGCGTCTTTATAAAGTTTTGACCAACCAGTACCTGCCTGAGGAAATCCAAACCTGGCACTCGACGCCGGACATGCTGGCCAAAGCATTGGCAGAAGAAATTCCGGAAGTAGAAATGTCGGTTTTGGTAATGCCGGCATCTGAGTTTGGAGATTCTTTTACATTATCGGCAGGTAATGCAGAAAAGCACAAAGCCGGTGGACAGTTTGCCAGTGCTGATTTCTTCAAAGTTTTTAATTTTCCGCTAGTGGCTGGCGACCCCGGCCAGGTACTGAAAGATAAAAAATCAATCGTGCTTTCCGAAAAACTGGCTACCACGATATTTGGTTCCCCGCAGTTGGCCATGGGCAAAAGACTGGATTGGAGTCTTATTGGCTATCAAGATAATGCCGTGGTTACCGGAGTCTATAAAGAACTACCGATGCACTCTACCCAACAGTTTGACTTTGTGATTACACAAGAAGCCTGGTTTAGCCTAAGTGAAGCCATTGACAGAGGCATACATTGGGATAACTATGGGCCACGAACATTTTTAGTTACCCATGAATACATAACTCAATCGGAGCTAAGCGCTAAAATTAAGAACTTCTTGCAAACCAAAAATGCGCAGCTAACAGCTCAACTTTTGCCGGTAAAATTCTCCAGCCTTTATTTATTTGGCAATTTTACCAATGGACAGCAACAAGCAGGCAGAATTCAATATGTACGATTATTTTCAATTGTGGCATTATTTATACTGGCCATTGCCTGTATCAATTTTATGAACCTATCCACAGCCAGGGCCTCTCGACGGATAAAAGAAATTGGGGTGAAAAAGACGATTGGCTCCGGACGCAAAGTTTTGATAGCACAGTTTTTGGGAGAATCCATTATTTTATCATTTGCAGCCATGGCTTTGGCCTTGGTATTCATAGCCTTTCTGCTACCTCAATTCAATTTAGTTACCGGCAAAAACCTATCCTTTCAGCTCAACCTAGCTAATTCATTATTAATACTGGGCATCGCTTTGGCTACCGGGTTGATTGCCGGCAGCTATCCCGCGTTTTATCTTTCAAAGTTTAGCCCTTCCATGATATTCAGCCGCAGAGCTTCTAATTCTCATCAGGAAGTCTGGTTGCGTAAAGGCCTGGTTGTTTTCCAATTTATGCTTTCGATAATATTAATTGTGGGAGTTTTTATTGTTTACCAACAGCTTGACTTTATTCAAAATAAAAATCTGGGATATAACAAGAACAATGTGATATACTTCGATAAAGAGGGCAGGGTGGCAGAAAACCAGGAGTTATTTTTGCAAAAAGTAAAACAACTACCTGGTATAAAAAACGCTTCTGCTGCCAATACTAACCTGATAGGACAAATGAGTTCTACCATGGGAATAAAGTGGCCCGGCAAAGATGAAGATGCTCACCCAACATTTGAAACGGTAATGGGCAGCCATGAAATGATAGAAACCATGCAAATGAAAATATTGGAGGGGCGTAGCTATTCGCGGGTTAGAAACAATGAAGAAGATAAAATAATCTTCAACCAGGCAGCAATTGAAACTATGGGTTTGGCAGAGCCAATAGGTGCCACCGTGACTATTTGGGGTGAAGAAAAAACTATAATCGGGGTGGTAGAAAATTTTCACTTTCAATCTTTTTATGAAAATATACGGCCAGCAGTTTTACTATTAAATCCAAATCATACTATGCATATGCTGGTGCGGATTGAAGCCGGCAAAGAACAGGAAGCGTTGGCTGGTGTACAAAATTTTTATCAGGAGTTTAATCCAGGGTATCCGTTTAATTACAAATTCCTGGATCAGGAATACCAGCAGCTTTACGAAGCTGAGCAAAAGGTATCGATCATTTCACGCTATTTTGCTGGGTTGGCAATTATAATTTCCTGCCTGGGGCTTTTTGGTCTGGCTGCTCACACGGCAGAAAGGAGAATAAAAGAAATAGGCATTCGCAAAATATTAGGGGCTTCCGTTTTCGGAATTGTAGGTTTACTATCTGCAAATTTTACCAAAATGGTAATTTTGGCTATCATTCTGGCGCTACCCATTAGTTTCTATTTTGGTCAGCAGTGGCTCGATAATTTTGCCTTTAGCATAGATCTGCAATGGTGGTATTTTGCTTTAGCTGGCTTGCTGGCCCTGGTTATTGCCTGGCTTACCGTTGGCTTTCAAACCTACAAGGCAGCCAAAGTAAATCCGACTCACTGCTTAAAAGAAGAATGATGTGAAAATCAGAGGCTCTTTATGAAATTTTGTGGATTCTGAAATTTCAATTTCTCACCACCCCCTTATTCCCAAAGCCGTCAAGCTAAGCAAGAATATCACATAAATATACCAAAGCTCCAAAGGAGCGCGATCAATAATTAAGGGTGAAACCCTTGGCAGATTAGGGAGATTACCAAAGCCCTGAAAGGACGCAATCTCAATGGCTTTTAATCATTTAATCAAGCGTATAGTTTTCTCTTTCGGTACAGCTTATGGTCTTCCTCAAATATCATAAAGGAGCCAGATAATCGACTTCCGGTAGCCCAAACAATTTTTTTTCAGTGCTTTTAAAAGCTAACGCGAGAATCTTCTCAATATCGCAGAATTGCTGACGAATTGGGAACAATTAAAGTTAGTGCTCACCTTTAGCATCCGGGCGATTACTCAAACAGGTTCGATTAAATTTAATCTCATCTGCAAATTCGCACTTAGTGCCTAATTTAAAAGATAGATAAAACTTTGTTTTTTGGAAATGATACAATTTTTACCTATCCCAATATCCACTTATCGGTTCTCATTACCGCTCTCTCAAAATCACCTCCAATTAACATTTTCAGGTGGTAAGTTTGAGAAATTATTTATTTAGAAACTAAAAATTGATAACAATGAAAGCATTATTTAATAATTTGAGAATAGCTTTATTGGTGTTCTTACTTTTATGGGTTAACCTGGCCAACGCAGAGGATTATTCATTCAAAGCGGAAGTAAAAGGAAAAGGCGAACCCGTAATATTGATACCGGGCTTGAGTTGCTCCGGCGATGTATGGCAGGAAACAGTAGAAGTAATGAGCAAACAATATGAATGCCACGTGCTTACCTTACCTGGTTTTGCCGGTCAACCGCCGCTATCTCCAATGCCCGAAAATTTTATGACGCACTTGCGCGATGAAATAGCCCAGTATGTGCAAGAGAAAAATTTTACCAAAGTACATTTGGTGGGTCACAGTTTAGGAGGCACTTTATCATTGGCCATAGCCAGTAAATATCCTGAAATGGCCGGTAAAATTTTCATAGTAGACGGGTTGCCGTTCCTGGCTAAAATGGTGAACCCGATTTTGACAGCTGAAACAGCCGAGCCTTTTGCCAAAAACATGAAGCAAATGATGATGAATCAGACAAAAGAGCAATATGAGGCCATGCAACCACAAATGCTGCAATCTATGATAACCGCTGAAGAAGATATTGCCACGGTAGCTGAATGGGGTAGAAAAAGTGACATGGAGACGATTGCCCAATCAATGTACAATTTGTATTCAATGGATCTGAGAGAAGATATAGCAAGCATCAAATCACCAATTTTGGTATTAGGTGCCTGGATCGGTTATAAAGCGTATGGAGCCACTCACGATAATACCCTAAGTCGCTACCAGGAGCAATACAGCAAAGCTGAAAATGCTACCGTAAAACTGACCGATGAGGGAAAGCATTTCATCATGTGGGATGATAAACCATTCTATTTGTCAGAATTAAAATCATTTTTTAGCAAGGGGAAAGCTGTTAATTAATACTTTGTCTATAATTTTGGCCAATGATTAAATGGAGTAAAAAGTGGATATACTGGCTGGTTCAGTTTATTGGATGGGGAACTTATTCAGTTTCCCTTATCCTTTCCATGTATTTTTATAACAATGATGAACTGCCTCACAAAGTGATTTATTTACAAATCGTGATAGGGCTTTCCGGCTTATTTTTATCTCATTTATATCGGTTATATATTAAAAAGCACGATTGGTTTAGCTTTAAATTACTAAAGCTCATCCTGTCAATTTTGTTGGGAACCTTTATTACCGCGTTTTTCACCCAGGTACTCATTCACGGAAGCATGCTCACTTTTCTTAATTGGGAAGCCTATCGGCCAATCGAATGGGAAGATTTCCCGTTTTATTTGTTAAACTTACAATTCATGATGCTGGCCTGGTCTGTTTTTTACTTTGGCTATCACTATTTTGAAAGAGCCAGAAATGCTCGTATGCAGGAAGTAAAAGCTGCTGCCGCTATCAAAGAAGCTGAACTGATCGCACTAAAAGCCCAAATTAATCCTCATTTTCTGTTCAATGCACTCAATAACATCAAGGCCCTGATATTGATCGATCAGCATTTAAGTCGAGATGCCATTTCCAATTTATCGGAGCTTTTACGTTATTCTATTCGATTTTCACAAAGCTCCACGGTAAAACTTGCCAATGAAATCACCGTAGTTGAAAATTATTTACAACTGGAAGCCATTCATTACGATCAGCGATTGCACTATGAATTTGAAATAGATCCTGCTACGGAAGAAGTTGCCATTCCTCCCATGACTATCCAGGTGATGGTAGAAAATGCAATTAAACATGGCATTGCACTATTGGAAAAAGGTGGTACCATTAAAGTGAAGACTTCCTATCAGGACAAATTAACCATTGCTGTAAGCAACCACGGACTATTAAAAGAAAACGAAAACACCGGAACAGGCATTAAAAACGTGGTCGATAGGATAAAAATTCTCTATGGCAGGGAACCGGAATTTTCCTTGAAACAACATCAAGATATAATAATTGCAAAATTAACATTTCCTGAAGTTTCATGAAAACACTGATAATAGATGATACAAAACTGGCACGCACCGAACTGACTTATCTGCTCGGCAGTCATGATGATATTGAAGTAGTAGGTGAAGTCGATAACGGGAAAAAGGCCCTGGAAATGATAAAGAAAACTACTCCTGAACTAATATTTCTTGATATACAAATGCCTGGCATGACTGGTTTTGAAATGCTGGAACAGCTGGATGAGACGCCAGAGGTGATATTCGTAACTGCCTACGATGAATTTGCTATTAAAGCATTTGACTACAATGCACTCGATTATTTACAAAAACCGGTAACACCCGAAAGGCTGCAAAGTGCACTGGACAAGGTGCGGGAAAAACTTAAGTCAAGAAACATAGCCGCCAAAAAGATCATGCAGGAAGACAGCCAGGTTTTCGTCAAAGACGGAGACAATTGCTGGTTCGTTACCCTGCGAGAAATACGTGTGTTTGAAGTTAGCAATAACTATACCCGCATATATTTTAATCAAGAAAAACCTATGATCCCCAAAACGCTCAACTATCTGGAAACCCGGCTCGACCCGGAAGTTTTTTTTCGGGCAAACCGTCAGCAAATAATCAACCTGAAATGGATCGAACGGGTTACCCCCTGGTTTAGCGGAACCTTGCGGGTTTTTCTAAAAGATGGCACTACTGTAGATGTCTCCCGCCGGCAGACCTTAAGGATGAAGGAGTTGATGGGATTTTAGGTGGTTTATAATAACACACCTTCCTGACTTCATCAATTTTAGATTGAAAATTTCAAAAAATGCGTTATAGTCCCGTGTAGATATATTTTTATGGGTGTTCCGGGTGTCCCAAGTCCATATACAAATATTTTTCATGTATGTTGTTTTTGTGGACATTTTAAAAAATCAAATCATTTAAAGCATCCCGCGATAAGCGGGATACCATGAGCTTAGGCCTGAAAAAACAGCGGGGTAAACGAGGGGTTTGCGCGGAGAAGCTTTGTTTTTTCTTGATTTTTTGTTTACTTTTTGGATCAAGCCAAAAAGTAAAAGCCTGTCCGGCTTGAGGACGAGGTAAGGAACTGTCATTAATGGGTGTCCTATTGATGAAGTCAGGACGGGTTGATTAATTCATAGGGCCTGAACCTCATTGCCTTTTAATAACTCAAAAAAGGACCCGCCAACAGCAGGTCCTTTTCTCATTGTATAAACTTTTAAATTTAAATATTATGCCATCTCCATCTGCTCCTCGGTAGCATTGATGTTATGATATACTTTTTGTACATCATCATCGTCTTCCAGAGCTTCTATCAGCTTCATTACCTTCTGAAATTCTTCATCCTTCAGGTCTACCATAGTTTTAGGGATTCTTTGCAATTCAGCATTTTCTACTTCTACATTCATTTCATCCAGTTTTTTCTGAATACTGCCAAAATCTTCCATCGGACAAAACACGGTCATGTAGCCATCTTCAACCTCTACATCTTCGGCTCCGGCATCAATTATTTCCAGGGTAAATTCATCCATATCCACACCTTCCGGTTGGGGAATATTAAAGACGCCTTTCCTGTCAAAAATGAATTCTAACGAACCATTGGTGCCCAGGCTACCACCATATTTATTAAAAATAGATCGAACAGAAGCAACAGTACGATTTAAATTGTCAGTAGTACATTCTACGAAAACCGGTACACCATGGGGGGCATATCCTTCATAAGTAGTTTCAATGTATTCGGTAGCGTCACTGCCTGTCGCTTTTTTGATGGCCCTTTCAATGTTGTCTTTGGGCATATTGGCTCCCTTGGCATTTTGTATGGCCAATCGCAGCCGTGGATTAGCCTCGGGATCTTCTCCGCCTTCACGGGCGGCAATCGATATCTCTTTTATCAGCTTGGTAAATAATTTTCCTCTCTTGGCATCCAGTGCGCCTTTTTTGCGCTTAATAGTCGACCATTTACTATGTCCTGACATATGTATTTTCTTTTGATATTTATTTTACAAAAATAGGATAAAAACCAGTATTGTAACAATAGTAGATTTTAAAATAGTTCGGGATTATGTAGAATTGTTGAATGGTAGCTGTCAAGTATGCGATTGGCCCTGTTATGTACGAAATCTGTCATTACGAACTGACCTTTTGGAAATCGTCATTATGGACTTGACCTTCTGGAACCTGTCATAGCCGGCCAGAACCGCAATCCCCTTCTATTGACTCACCTCCTGCCCACTAACTCACGGTACTCCCTTGGGGCCATGCCCCGATCTTCCTTAAAGTACCTGGAAAAATAATAGGGAGAATTGAAACCGCAATCCAGGGCAATTTCCTTTACCGGTTTGCTAGTCATCACCAGCAAATCCCGGGCTTTTTGCAGTCGCAATTTCAATATATACTGCTGAGGGGATGTACCAGTGATTTGTTTGAATATGCGCCTGAGATAGGTATAGCTCACCTGCATTTCATTGGCATAGGCCTTCATGTCCAGGGGCTGGTCAAAATTTTCCAGCATATGCACCTGGCATTTTTTTACTATCGTTTCTATCCTTTCATGGTTGGCTGGTTTTTGTCGCAGAAATGTTTCCAGTGTGGCCAATATCACCGGCACGTAACTGGCCACAATTTTTTCATTACCCGGGACATGTGCTTCCAGCAAAGCAAATACTTTCAGCATCAGGCTGGTAACAATTTCATTATCTCCTAAATAAAGTACAGGTTCGCTTATTTTAAAAAGGGAATGCTGAAATATCTCATCTGCCTGCTGCCCATCAAATCCCAACCAGTACTCCTGCCAGCCAGTGATGCTATCGGGCCGGTAGCGATGCCATTCATTTTTAAACAGCAACATTAACGAACCCGGTTTGATGGCCCATCTTTTTCCGCTGGAAGATTCAAACTCTCCCTGGCCACGGGTAATTAATATTAACTGGTACTCTTGCAGCACCCTGCCCCGCCCCCAGGTGAAATAATATTCATTCGGATGCTCCAGCCCGGGATAAGCCTCCCCCGGCAATACCTGGGTATACCCCGCATTTTTTACCTGGATTCCCCAATGATTGTCCTGCTGGTGAATGGAAATATATTCTCGGAATACTTTCTTTTGCATTGGCTAAAAGTTGAAAATCTTATGCAAGAAATTTAAAAAACCTCTGTCCTTTTAGTCATCATTTTCTTCTTTTTTATAGCCCTCGTAATAATAGGATTGTTCTATACCTTTGATAATGATTTCTCGATTATTGATTTCATCAGTCAAATTTGACGAGAGCAACGTGTTGATTTCCAAGTCATTTACCGGGCTTCTTTCCATCGCCTGCAGGTACAGGTTTTTGTCTACTTGCTGCCAGTTGACCATTTTCTTTAATCTCTTTTTCAGCATCATATCCAGCCATATCCTCATGGCCCTGCCGTTTCCTTCCAGGAATGGATGCGCGATATTCATCTCCACGTATTTGGCAATAATCTCTGCCAAAGTATTTTCCGGCATTTGTTCAATTTTCACCAGAATTTCCTTCAGGTATAGTGCGTTGGCAAATCGGAAATTGCCTTTTGAGATGTTTTGCTCTCTAATCTTCCCGGCAAAATCATATAAATTGTCGAACAGGTATAGATGTATGGCTTGCAATCCCTTAGTTGTCCCTAGTTCAATTTTGCCAATATCACCCGTTTCAAATATTCGATACGCGTTCTCTAAACTTTTTCCATCTAAGCTCTTCATAACAGTTTAAAGATAAGAATTATATATTGTTGATTCATGGATAATCAGGAAGGAGTTTTACTTAGCCAAGGTACATTCTTCCACTACTGGCTTATCAAGGGTTTCATGCAAAACCTCTATATCTTTCTAAAGGCATCCCCACAAAATGAGGATACCAGTTTTCTATAATTGCTTCACCCAAACATTACCTTCTTTATCTATGTACTCCAAAATACCAAGCTCTTTGGTAAATACTAATTTTTTTATCGGCACTTCATTACATTTTATACAATCAATAACTATAGCATCATATGAAGAACCTTTATAAGAATATTCTTCAAAAAAAGGGTTGTAATATCCATCAGAATCAAAAGTATTATCATTAACATAATACGATGGTCCTATTGAAAAACCATTTTTTCTGATTAATACAAAAAATAATTTTTGCCTATGACTAGCTGCTAGAGTAAACGAATATTTATTCAAATCAAAATCAAATACAATGGTCTCACAGAGACAATCCCCACAATTTGTTATATAATCTCCATCTTCTTCATAACGATTTTGAATGTAAAGTGTATCATAATTTCCATTTGAAGAGAATACTGCAAAGTCATTATTTTTATAATATTCAAGCCATTCTTGAGTCTCCCCAGTTAATTGTGTTTCTTCACACTCTGTACATGCATAACTAAGGATAAAAATACTTACAAGTAAATAATTATAATATTTCATAATTTTATTCTTTTATAAACTTTCTAATCTTTTTACCTTCAGTTGTATTAATATGTAAAATATAAGTGCCTTTATTTAAAGCAGAGCAATCAATTTTTACATTTTTATCCCGGACGAATTTCCTTAAAATTTCATTTGCTGAATCATCATATATAACGATATTTTCAATAAAATTGCTTTGGGACTTTTTATCTGTAGTCAAATTATTTACTTCTGAGTTTTCAACGGAAAATTGCACATCTTCATCTAAGGATATAGTCAATTGGTTATCAACCGGGTTTGGATACGAATAAATTCCATATTCTCCACATACATTAAGATAATGAATGTGAGGATTTCCAGATAATGAACCGCTTGTCCAGCCACATGCATTCCGGGCTCTTACCAATACAACAGTTGAATAATTACCCGCCTGAATTTCAGCATTATTTCCATAAGCATAAGATAAAGTCCATGGATCCTGCACATCCCAGTTCCATTTTAAGATACTATTGTTGCTGATATTAGTTAATTAGAAATAATAATATAGATATGAAATTTCATTATTATAATCCTAAGAAATTAATAATTTTATGGTTATTGTTTCACCCAGACATTATTATCTGAATCTTCATATTCAAGTACTCCTAGTTCTTTCGAAATAACAATTCTTTGAATAACTATTTGATTACAGTCTGTGCATTGAAGTTCAATTGCTTCATATAGTGAATTTTTATATTCAAAATTAACCAGAATTCCATTATAGTTACCAAAATTTTCAAAAACTCTTTTCTTTGTATAGTACAAAACACTATTATTTATCGAATTTCCTATTGTTATTCTTATTATTTGATTGTCATACGCATATATACTATATTTTAAATTTTCAGATACTAAAGAATATGATCTGATTTCACACATACATTCTCCTTTTGATGAACAATTATCCACCTGTACTAAAAGGTCTTCTAAATTATCAAATATAAAAGTCGTGTCAGTAATATTATTATTTTTAAAAAATGAATATTCATTTTTTTGATAATATTCAAGCCACACTTTAGTTTCTACAGCCAATTCTGTATCATCACATTCATTACATGAATTACAAATAAAACAAGTAAAGACAATAATTATAATATTATATTTCATACTTATTATTTTACAAATCGTCTAATAATTTTTCCATTATTGGTGTTGATGTGTATGATATAAGTGCCTTTTTGTAAAGCAGAACAATTAATTTTTATACTCCCATCATTAATAATTTGGCTTATGATTTCATTTCCTGAATCAT